>ERZ1066126.3-NODE-3-length-261366-cov-21.359989_pt1 | contig 261366 bp, 221 predicted proteins | sample MGYA00382773_ERZ1066126 | MGnify/ENA primary metagenome ERZ1066126 (study PRJEB33369, sample SAMEA5778356) | biofilm metagenome | biome: Industrial cooling water; feature: Water cooling tower basin; material: Biofilm | place: United Arab Emirates | collected... | reverse complement strand
TGCGAACAGCGTCAATGTTCGGCAGATTCGGACTGGGTGGCCCTTGAGTGCGAACGCCGGGCGACGGCATTTGGCTTTGGGTGTTGGCCTTGAATGGCAAGCCGGTCAGGCAAAGCGCCAAGCACAAGGTAAACACAACCGAACGAGCGAACGAGGAAGAGACGCGAATTTTGGCCATAAGACACACTCCTGCGAATGACTTGGTGAACCAAGTCCGGCTTGGCTGTCGGAAGAAACTTCGGGGGTGGCCAAAGAGGCTTCTGCTGACGACAAAGGATCAATCGTCATTGCAGATCAAGCTTTCCAGCTTTAGCGGCAACGAACAATCAATCGGATTTGGAATTGAATGAACTTGGTGGAGTTGAGACGCGCGGAAGGTACATCGCTTGCAGGGGGGGGGCGTCAAGAACAATTTTGCGTTTGGGCGGGAAAATAATGTGGCGTAGGAATGCGGCTGACTTCGGCTCAAGGAAACACAACGCGAGAGGCAGGCGCTAAAAAGGCAAGCAGGCTACAAAATTCCACGGCGCGATTTTCCGCCCAAGCGCGATCTTCATCCGATTGGCGTTGGCCGAAAAAGGCCACGTGGCCTCCGCGTTCGGTCATCAGCAATTGCACCTGTGGGTTGGCAGTAACGCGCGCATCCCGGAACGGTTCGTGTGGAATGAACGGATCGTCTTCGGCGTGAATCAGCAACGTCGGCACTCGAATCTTGGGAATGAAAGGCAGGGAACTGGCGTGGTTGTAATAATCCTGAGCATCTCGAAAGCCATTGTAAGGTTGCATGGCGTCATCCCAATCCCACAGATGCCGAACTCCATCGAGCCGGTTCAAATCATAAGCGCCCGGAAAATGCCTGTTCTTTTCGCGCAGCGTTTTGTGCAAACTGCGCAAAAAGCGAATTTCGTAGATGAAGTTTTCCGGGCGGGCGATGGCGCGCGAACAGGATTCCAGATCAATCGGCGGGCTGATGGCGCACACTCCGCGAAGCTGTTCGGGAACGTTGTCGCCAAGCTCGCCGGCAAATTTCAGCGATTGATTGCCGCCCATCGAAAAGCCAATCAAAAACAATTCCGGCAATCGGTCGCGTTCGATCAGTTCGCGGACGACGAAATGCAAATCCACCGTCAGCCCGGAATGATAGAGCTTCGGCGACAGATGCAACGTCCCGCCACAACCACGAACGTTGTATCGCAACACATTGAAGCCTGCTGCAAAGGCTTTGCCGGCCGTGCCGAGCACGTAATTGGCATCGGCAGAACCTTCCAATCCGTGAACGATCAGGATAGTTGGCCGAGTCAGCCGATCCGGTTGCCAATGGCAATAAGCGACGACTCTTGTGTGCGTTTCGGTTTGAAACTCTCGCCGTTCCGCCGTGTGTTGGAGGATCGAAAATCGGCGAGGGCGTTTCGAGCCGATGATCGTCATCAGATGGCGATTGGTCAGCATTGCCGCAGGGACAAACGGTTGCTGGGCGAGTCGTTCCGCAATGGAATCGAGGGAAGAAATTCTTGAAGTGTTCGTCAAATGGATTTCTGCGTTCATCATTACCAGTCGTTGCTTTCGGGAAATGTCGCGCGGATTTTACCCCATTGTTTGCTGAAGCGGCGATTCAATCCCGATTGAATTTGAGTGAAGAATCAGCCTCTTGACGATCTGAGGATCGCTGACTATGATCGCACACTCTTTGGCGGTGATTCAGAGTTACTTGCGTCATCTGCCAACGATGTTTGCGATTCAAAAAGATATATTTGTGGCGGGTATAGCTCAGCTGGTTAGAGCGCGAGATTGTGGTTCTTGAGGCCGAGGGTTCGATCCCCTCTACCCGCCCTTTCCTTTTTCGTTCGGTTTTCCCGCCAATTCATTCTCGCTTTTCATTACAAGTTCAAGGTTGTATCTGAGCTTCGGCTGTTGGTTTCCAAAACAGTTTCCGGGTGACGCGGGGCCACGTTTGGTCGGCCAACTCTCTGCAAAGGAAAACACGTGAGCGAACAAAAAGAGAACAAGAAGCGCGTGAATTATTCAGCCGCCTGGTCTGAGGCTCGCAAGCTGGTGATAGAACATCGCGGGCGGTTGATGCTGGGCGGCGTGTTGATGATTTTCAATCGGCTGGTCGGATTGGTGCTGCCCGCTTCGACCAAGTTTCTGATTGACGATGTCATTGGCAAGCAACGGACGGATTTGTTGACGCCGATTGCGCTGGCTGCCGGAGCAGCGACCTTTCTGCAAGCCGTCACTTCCTTTTTGCTGTCCCGTGTGTTGGGCGTGGCCGCTCAACGAGCCATTACCGAAATGCGCAAGCGAGTGCAGGCGAAAGTAGAACGACTGCCAATCAGCTATTTCGATTCGACGCAAACCGGCAAACTGATTTCGCGGATCATGAACGACGCCGAAGGTATTCGGAATCTGGTCGGCACGGGATTGGTGCAACTGACCGGCAGCATCATCACGGCGGTCATTGCGCTCGGCGTGTTGTTTTATCTGAACTGGCGATTGACCAGCGTGACGATTGTAGTGCTGGCGGCCTTTGGCGGCGGGTTGGCGTTCGCCTTCAACAAACTGCGTCCGCTGTTTCGTGAACGCGGCGAGATTCAAAGCGAAATTACGGGACGGTTGGGCGAATCGCTCGGCGGCATTCGCATCGTCAAAGCTTACACCGCTGAAAAACGCGAAGAACTGGTTTTCGCGCGCGGCGCGCACAAACTGTTTCGCAACATCGCCAAGTCCATGACCGGCGTGTCGGCGATCACGGCGTTTTCGTCTGTCGTCGTCGGAGCCATCGGCGTGGTGATGATTACCGTCGGTGGACGTTCGGTGCTGGCCGGAGAAATGACCGTCGGCGATATGTTCATGTATGTAGCCTTCACGGGTTTGATGGCCTTGCCGGTGATTGAAATTTCCGCCATCGGCACGCAAATCACCGAAGCGTTTGCCGGACTCGACCGCATACGCGAAATTCTGAGCTTGAAAACCGAAGACGAAGAAGATTCGCAGCGTGACGCCTTGAGTAATCTGCGCGGCGAAGTCGAATTTGAAAACGTCAGTTTTGAATACAACGAAAATGTCCCGGTGCTGAAAAACGTCTCGTTTACGGCTCCGGCGGGTTCGACGACGGCGCTGGTCGGATCGAGCGGATCAGGAAAAAGCACGCTGATCAGTCTGGTCATGAATTTCAATCGCCCGCTTTCCGGGCGCGTCAAAATTGACGGACGCGATCTGACCGGCTTGAAGCTGCGCGATTACCGCAGTTACCTCGGCGTGGTTTTACAGGATAATTTTCTGTTCGACGGAACGATTGCCGACAACATCAGCTTTTCCAAACCGCACGCGACGCGCGCCGAAATTGAAGAAGCTGCGCGAATCGCCCATTGCGAAGAGTTCATTGCCGGATTTGAAAAAGGCTATGAAACCATCGTTGGCGAACGCGGGGTCAAACTTTCCGGCGGCCAACGCCAGCGCATTGCCATTGCGCGAGCCTTGCTGGCCGATCCGAAAATCCTGATTCTGGACGAAGCGACTTCCAGTCTGGACAGCGAAAGCGAGGCGATGATTCAGGAAGGGTTGCGGCGATTGCGACAAGGGCGCACGACGTTTGTCATTGCGCACAGGCTTTCGACCATTCGCAGCGCCGATCAGATTCTGGTGCTCGAAGCCGGAGAAATCGTCGAGCGCGGTTCGCACGACGAACTGATCGCTCACGAAGGCCGCTACAAACAGCTTTACGACAAACAGTACAAATTCGAACGGGATCAATTCATCAATCCCGGCGAAGATTTCACGCCCGATTTGCCCAAGGTAGAAATTCCCGCTGGCAGAGCCGGAGCTTCGGCTTTGTAACAGGAAACCCAGTTCGACAGGATTGCCAGAATTTTTCAGGATGAGCCCCGACCCTTTTAGTCCAGTAACCCCTGTCTGTTTTTAGGAGGAACCCAAATGCCCAAACCCACTCAAAGCTTTTCCCATCACACGCGCTGGCACGCGCCGTTTCATTTTGTGTTGTCTCCGATCTTGTTCATACACTTTGGCTGGTGCATTCTGCGCGTGACAAAAGCCCCGACGCTGGATCATTTCGAACAATTATTGTTGTCCGTTGGTTTGTTGCTGATGATGTTGATGGTGCGCGTCAATCCGCTGAAAGCGCAGGATCGCATCATTCGCCTGGAAGAGCAGCTTCGGTATCAGCGATTGCTGACTGCCGATCTGGCCGCCAGAGCCAGCGCGTTGCCGGTTCGATTTATCGTGGCCATGCGATTTGCTTCGGATGGCGAATTGCCGGAACTGGCGCAGCTTGCCGTGGATGGCGCATTCGCCACGCCAAAAGAATTGAAACAGGCGATCAAAAACTGGCGCGGCGATTACTTTCGCGTCTAAAATCAGCAGTCGTCACGGAAAATACGAATACACGAACTGCGCGGGCATTGAGGAATGGCTCAAGCCTGACGCAGACGAATTGTTTATCAACAGGGCTAGCTTATGACTTCACTGAACATTGTGGGATTTGTTTGCGCATTGCTGCCGAGCTTGTTGGTCGGCGCATTGTTTTCCCGGAAGTCGGATGTGGGCGTATCGGACGCGAAGTTGCGTGAATTGGAACGCGAACTCGAAACGACCAAAGCCGAACTATACGTTCAACACGAAGCGCTGGATTCGCTGAAAAGTCAGGCGGAAAAATCCTCTGAGCAAATCAAAGCGCGCGACGCCAAAATCGCTGACCTGGAAAGCAAGCTTGAACTGGCCGATAACGCCAAGTTCGCCGCCGAATCGGGAATGGATGCCGCCAATTCCCGTACCGTAGCTTTGAAATCGGAAGCCGATGCGATTCGCGGCAAATTGGCCGAAGCCGAAGCGGAAATCGAATCGTTGCGTTCCAAACTCACGAATGCCGAAGCCGAACGCGACAATCCCAAACCTGATCCGGCAATGGTTGCCGAAATCGAATCGCTGCGAAAAACCGTACTCAGCCAGAACAACGACGTGGCGACCTTGCTCAACCGAGTCAAAGAACTGGCGCCGTTGAAGCTGCAAATCACCGACCGCGATTTGCGGTTGCGAAAGCTGGAAACGAAGCTGGCCGAAGCCGAAAAAAACGAACAATCCAAAACGGAAGAAGCCGCCCGGTTGGCGCAACAACTCACCGCCATTTCCGAAAGCAACGAACGCGAGCAGGGAATTCTGGCCGACCGTGTCGCCGAATTGGAAGCGTCCGTTGCCGAACAAGCGACGCTGCTTTCGCAATTGCGCGATCAAAAAGCTGAACACGAATTTGCGCTCAACGAAAAAGATTCCCAGCTTGCCGACCTGCAATCCCAACTGGATTTCCGACTTGCCGAAGCGGAACAGGATTCTTCGCTACGCGACAAGGACGCGGCGATTTCGTTATTGCAGCTTCGCGTCAAAGAGCTTGAACCGCTGGCGGTTCAAGTGGCGGAGCGCGATTTGAAATTGCGCCAGATGAACGACGAAGCCTCGGAAACCGAAGCCCGGTTGAATCGGTTGCAAAATCGGCTGGAAGAAATGGAAGCGCTGGCGGGTTCATCCGGTGCAGATGATTTGATCGAAGCGAAAGTGCGAGAGCAGGAACTTCGGCAACAGGAGATTCAGGCGGCGCTGGCGGACAAGGATGCCGAAATCGTGCGACTGAAATCGCTGGTCGTTGCCAGCCCGGACGCTGCTCACGCTCGCGTCGAAGCCGCCGAAGCCAAAGCGAAAGAACTGGACGCCGAATTCAACGCTGAACTCAGCAGCCGGGACGAAGAAATCGCGCGGTTGCAGGCTCGTATCGCCGAACTGGAACCGCTGCACGCGCAATTGTTCGCGCGCGATGCGCGATTGATCGAACTCGACGCCCGGTTGCAATCCGCCATCAGCGAAAAAGAATCCGAAGCCAGACATCTCAACGCGCGCATCGCCGAACTGGAACCGGCAGGCGCAAAAGCCGAAGTCGCCGAAGCCAAATTGCGCGAACTGGAAACGCAGCATCAGGCGACGGTCAACAATCTGGAAGTCGAAATCAGCGGTTTGCGCGTCAAGCTGGCCGGGTTGGAAGGCACGAACGCCGTGCTGGCCGAATGCATGGAAAAGTTGCACGAAGCTGAGGTGAGATTGCAATCTCTGGAATCTTCGCGCGACACTCAATGACCCTGATCGGATTTCCTCAACGCCAAACCGCCGCTTGGCTGTACACACTGCAACGCTCGCCTTATGATTCGCCCGTGCGATTTTCGCGCGCCATCCACAATCAACAACCACCTACACGGAGAGCGCAATGTCAGTAAAATCATCTTCTGCGAGCGAACTGACTCGCCGTCAATTTCTGAATCAGGCCACCGCTGCCGGAATCGTTACGTTGGCCGCTCCGGCCATCGTGCGAGGCCGCAACCTCAACGACAAACTCAATCTGGCGATCATCGGCGCGGGCGGTCGTGGAGCCGCCAATCTGAAAGGCGTCGAATCGGAAAACATCGCCATCCTGTGCGACGTGAATCAGGAAGGATTGAACAAAGCCGCCGAACGCCACACCCAGGCTCGCAAGCTGGTGGATTTCCGCAAGGTGTTCGATTACGCCAAAGAATTTGACGCCGTGGTCATCAGCACCGCCGAACATACGCACGCCTTTGCCACGCTGCCTGCGTTGCAACTGGGCAAACACGTTTATTGCGAAAAACCGCTGACGCATAACATCTGGGAAGCTCGCGTTATACGCGAAGCCGCCGCCAAAACCAAAGTTGCCACACAGATGGGAACGCAGATTCATGCCGGAGACAATTACCGTCGCGTTGTGGAATTGATTCAAACCGGAGCCATCGGCGAAGTCACGGAAGCTCACGTCTGGGTAGGCCGCGCCTGGGGCTGGCACGCAACAGAAGCCGAAGCCAAAGCCGCTGGCGACATCGTTTTTGTCCAAAATCGTCCGGCCAAACCCGATCCGATTCCGGCGATTTTGAATTGGGAGTTGTGGCTGGGGCCTGCGCCGCAACGTCCGTTCAACGATGTCTATTTTCCAGGACCGAAATGGTATCGCTGGTGGGATTTCGGCAATGGCACGATGAGCGATCTGGGCAGTCACTGGATTGATCTGCCGTGGTGGGCGTTGAAACTGGATCATCCGCTGACCATCGAAGCCAGCGGCCCCGCGCCGCATCCCGAAATCGCTCCGGCTTCGATGCAGGTGACGTATCAATACGGCAAACGCGGCGATCTGGCTCCGCTGCAATTGACCTGGTATCAGGGAACTTACAAACCGCAACTTCTAAAAGATGGAAAAATTCCGAACTGGAACAGTGGCGTGTTGTTCGTAGGCGACAAGGGCATGCTGCTGTCTGATTACAGCAAACACGTCCTGCTGCCCGAAACGCAGTTTGCCGATTTCAAACGCCCCGATCCGTTCATCCCGAAATCGCTGGGGCATTACGCCGAATGGATTCATGCCTGCAAAACCGGCGCGCCGACGACGTGCAACTTTGAATATGCGGGATGGCTGACCGAAGCCAATCATCTGGGCAACGTCGCATTTCGTGCCGGCAAGAAGCTGGAATGGGATTACCAGAATCTGCGTGCGACCAATGCGCCGGAAATCGAACCGATGATTCGCCGCAAATATCGCAAAGGCTGGAAACTGAGCTAGGCGGCAATGAACTCAACCGTAGGAAAAACAACTCTTCTGCTGTTCGCGGCGTTCGCCGTTTTCGCGTTTGCGCCGATTGGCAAACTACGCCCGACGTTTGCTCAATCGGCGGCATCTAATCGTGAACATTGGGCTTGGCAACCGATCAAGCGACCAGCGATCCCCAAAATCCTAAATCCAAAATCCAAAATTCAAAATCCGATAGACGCTTTCATCGTCGCCAAACTCACTCAATCCGGATTGCAGATGTCGCCTGAAGCCGACCGCCGCACATTGATTCGGCGCTTGTATTTTGACTTGGTCGGATTGCCGCCGTCGCCGGAACGTGTGCAGCAATTTTTGAAAGATCGAAATCCGCTGGCTTATGAAAAGCTGGTGGAGGAATTGTTGGCTTCGCCGCGTTATGGCGAACGTTGGGCGCGGCACTGGCTCGACGTGGTGCATTACGGCGACACGCACGGTTACGACAAAGACAAACCGCGCCCGAACGCCTGGCCTTACCGCGATTATGTGATTCGCGCTCTGAACGAAGACAAGCCTTATGCGCGGTTTGTGGAAGAACAGATTGCTGGCGACGTGTTGTATCCCGGCACGCGCGACGGCATTCAAGCGCTTGGCTTTCTGGCCGCTGGGCCTTGGGATTTCATCGGCCACGCCGAACTGCCCGAAACAAAAATTGACGGCAAGATCGCTCGGCATCTGGATCGTGACGATATGGTGGCCAACACGATTGGCACGTTTACCAGCGTCACGGTTCACTGTGCGCAATGCCACAACCACAAATTCGATCCCATCTCGCAGGAAGATTATTACTCGCTGCAATCGGTCTTTTCGGCGCTGGATCGAGCCGACAAGAAATACTTTCCCAACGACGCAGCGATGACCGAACGCTTCAACCGGCTGGACGGTCGTCAGCGGGAAATTGCCGAACGCAAACGCATCATCGAACGCGACGCTGCCAAAGCTGCTGGCGATACGTTGACGAAGCTCGACGCGCAAATTGCCGCAGCCGCCAAACAACCTGACAACGCTGCCGAAGTCACCGGCTTACGAAAGAAGCGAGCGTCGTTGGTGGACGCCGCGATGAAGCCGGAGCTTCGCGCCGAACGCGACGCCATCAACGTTGAACTTGGCGAACTGGCGATAGAACTGGCGACATTTCCGAAACCTGAAGTTGTCTTTGCCGCGACGGTTCATTACGGCGTTGGAGATTTTCGGGGCACAGGTTGGAATGGCGGCAAGCCTCGCCCAATTCACGTGCTGGCTCGCGGGCAAGTCACTTCGCCCGGACGCGAAGTCACGCCCGGCACGCTTTCAATGCTGACGTTTCAACCAGCGCGGTTCAGCATCCCGAAAGATGCTTCTGAATCTCAACGCCGAGCGGCGCTGGCTGGTTGGATTACCGATCCAAACAATCCGCTGACCTGGCGGAGCATCGTCAATCGCGTTTGGCAATATCACTTCGGTGCCGGATTGGTGACGACCCCGAACGACTTTGGCCGCAATGGAGCCAAACCTTCTCATCCCGAACTGCTGGATTGGTTGGCAACGGAATTCCGCGATAACGGAGGTTCGCTTAAAAAGCTCCACAAGCTGATCGTCATGAGCGAAACGTATCGCCAGGCTTCTGCTAGCAATCCGGCGGCTGAAAAAGTGGACACAAGCAATTCTCTATTGTGGCGGCAAAACCGTCGCAAGTTGGAAGCCGAAGCCGTTCGAGACGCGGTGCTGGCGGTGACGGGAAAGCTCGATCTGACGATGGGCGGCGCAGGCTGGCAGGATTTCGTCATCGAACGCCCGGAACATTCGCCGCATTACGAATACGGCCTGGCCGATCCGGAAGACCCGATAACGTGGCGGCGTTCGATTTATCGGTTCATCGTTCGTTCGCAGACACAGCCGTGGATGACGGCGCTGGATTGTGCTGATCCTTCGATGCGCGTGGACAAACGCAACGAAAGTTTGTCGCCGTTGCAGGCGCTGGCATTGTTGAACAACGGGTTTATGATCGTACAGGCGCGGCACTTTGCCGAACGACTGGAGCGCGAACGTCCCAACAACCTGATGGCGCAAATTGAACGCGCAAGCTGGCTGGCATTTGGCCGCACGACTTCTGCCGCCGAGCAAAAGCAATTTGCGACGTTTGCCCGGCAATACGGATTGCCGAATTTGTGCCGCGTGTTGTTGAACCTGAACGAATTCACCTTTGCAGATTGACCCAAACCTGAAAATTTCAAGAGAGGATTTGATGCGAAAACATCTGAACCAATTTCTTTGCTCCCTGCTGCTGGCGGTTTGCGCGCTTACGCTCGCTTACGGTCAGACGTCGCCAACGGTCAAACCGGAATCGGTCGGGCTGTCGTCGGAACGACTGCAACGGATCAATCAACTGGTCGAAAGCAAAATCAAAGACGGCAAGTTGGTTGGCGCGATCACGCTGGTCGCGCGACGTGGCAAAGTCGTTCACTTTGAAACCGCCGGTCAAGCCGATGCCGAAAACAACAAACCGCTGAAACGCGATGCGCTGTTTCGCATCTACTCAATGACCAAGCCGATCACGGCCGTAGCGGCGATGATGCTTTACGAAGAAGGGAAGTTTCAGTTGGACGACCCGGCCGCCCGGTATTTGCCGGAATTCAACGACGTGCGGGTTTATGGCGAAGGAGGCGCGCTGGTCAAACCCAAACACCCGATCAGCATTCGTGATCTGATGGCACACACTTCGGGATTTACCTATGGCTTTTTCAGCGATACTCCGGTGGACAGGCAGTACCGCGCAGCCAATTTGATGTCGGGCGACACGACCTTGGCGGAGTTCACCAAAAAACTGGCCACGTTGCCGCTGCTTTTCCATCCCGGCGAACAATGGCAATACGGCGTAAATACGGATGTGCTGGGGCGATTGGTCGAGGTGCTTTCCGGCCTCACGCTGGATGAATTTATGCGTCAGCGCATTTTCAAACCCCTGGGCATGAAAGACACCGCGTTTGATGTGCCCGCTGACAAACTCGACCGGTTCACCGTCAACTATCAATGGGGGCTGTCGCCGTTTGCCATGGGTGAAGTGACCGGTAAGCGGGTCGTGGCCGATCATCCGAGCAAGAGCCGTTATGCGAGTCCGGCGAAATTTTATTCCGGCGGCGGCGGATTGATTTCGACGGCGCAGGACTATTTGCGGTTTTGCCAGATGATGCTCAATGGCGGCACGCTCGACGGCGTTCGCTTGCTCAGTCCGAAAACCGTGCAACTGATGACGATGGATCATACGGCGCATGCACAAAAGCCTGCCGGAGGGTTGGTTGGCAGAGGCTCTGGATTCGGTCTTGGGTTTCAGGTTGTCACTGACCTGGCCGACCAGCAGCGCCTCGGTTCAGTGGGCACGTATGATTGGGCGGGCGCGGCTTCGACCAGTTTTTTCATTGACCCGAAAGAACAACTCATTGCCATCATGATGACGCAAAAATTCCCCGTTGATTTTCGACTGATGACCGAATTTCGCACTGCGGTATACCAGGCGATCATCGAATCCAAGGAACATTGAAAACTGAACACAAGGAGGCTCCGTTTATGCAACGCAGAGAATTCATTCGCCAGGGCGCAGGCTTTGCGCTGGCTCCGGCGGTCTTGCGGCGGAATTACAAATTCGCCGAAGAGTTCGCGCAAAAGAAAGCTCGCGTCGGATTGATCGGCACGGGATGGTACGGCAAAAGCGATCTGTTTCGGTTGTTGCAGGTCGCTCCCGTCGAAGTCGTTTCGTTGTGCGACGTAGACAAAAAGATGCTGGCTGATTGTGCCGCGCAAGTCGCCGAGCGGCAGGAATCGAAAAAGACTCCGCGCACGTATGGCGATTATCGCCAGATGCTCAAGGAAAGAGATTTGGACATCGTGCTGATTGACACGCCCGATCATTGGCACGCGCTGCCGATGATCGCCGCTTGCGAAGCCGGAGCCGACATTTACGTTCAAAAACCCATTAGCGTGGACGTCGTTGAAGGGCAGGCGATGGTTGCCGCCGCGCGCAAACACAATCGCGTGGTGCAGGTTGGCACGCAACGCCGTTCCACTCCGCATTTGATTGATGCCATCGAAAAAATCATCAAACCGGGCAAGCTCGGCAAAATCGGGCTGGTCGAAATTTACTGTTACTACCACATGCGAACGCGGGAAAATCCGCCCGACACGGCTCCGCCCGAAGGCCTGGATTACGAAATGTGGACGGGGCCGGCGCCACTGCGTCCGTATAACAAACTGGTGCATCCGCGCAGTTGGCGAGCTTTCATGGAGTACGGCAACGGCATCATGGGCGATATGTGCATTCACATGCTGGACACCGTGCGTTGGATGTTGGGCTTGGGCTGGCCAAAAGAAATTTCCTCCAACGGCGGTATTCTGGTAGACACGCGCAGCAAAGCGAACATTGCCGACACACAAACCGCGACGTTCAACTTCCCGGAATTTCCGGTCATCTGGCAGCATCGAACTTATGGCCATCCGCCCGATCCCAAGTATCCGTGGGGGCTGACGATTTACGGCGAAAAGGGAACGCTTAAAGCCAGCGTCATGAGTTTCGATTACATTCCGATGGACAGAAACGAACAGCCGATTCATCAGGACGTGAAGTTTGAACTGGAAGAATATCCTATAGACAAGGTCGAAAAGGATTTGGAAAAACACGTCGCTCCGGCGATTCGCGGCCACATGAAAGATTTGCTGCGTTGCATCGAAACGCGCGACAAACCCGTCGCCGACATCGAACAAGGCCACATTTCTACTGCAAGCTGCATTCTGGCCAACATCTCGATGAAGCTGGGACGTTCGCTGAAATGGGATTCGACCAAGCAACAAGTTGTCGGCGACAGTGAAGCCAACAAACTGTTGCAACGCGAATATCGCAAACCCTGGGTTCACCCCAAACCGGCATAAACGAACAGGGAAGAAGGCTCGGCAAGCAAACTCGAAAAATTGCCCGGCGAGCCTTCTTTTCTTTGTAGATGAACGAGCCGCACACGAAAATTTCGTACCCGGCTCCCAATTTCCTGCGTCAATACGAATGAGCTGAAAAGAGGTTTTCAGCGTCCCGCCGAATCCGCAAGACGAGTTCATAAAGAGGTACGATCACATGAAGAGATTCATGAACTATTGGCAAAATGAAAATACCGCGAAATCCGCGCGGCAATGGAAGCTGGCTTTGGTGTTGCTGTCGTTTGTTTTTGTCGTCGGTCTGATGCTTGGCGACGTGCGACCTTTCGGCATTGCCGGAAACGCGCGGGAAGCGACAAAGGCCGCTTCAAACGCTCAGACGACGTTCAAGGAATATTGTTTGATGTGCCACACCGGCTCGGCGGCCAAAGCGGGAATGAATCTGCAACATCTGCTGGCGCAACCCTCCGTCGCCGAAACCTTTCAGGAATGGGAAAAAGTCGTCGCGGCATTGGAAGACAAAACCATGCCGCCCAAATCCATGCCGCAACCCAGCGATGCCGAACGCACGGCTGCCGTCGCCTGGATTCGCAGCGAACTTCGCAGTTACGCCGAAAAACATGACGGCGATCCGGGACGCGTCACGGTGCGCCGATTGACCAGCGGCGAATACGCTTACACGATCAAAGACCTGACTGGGTTGGACGTGAATCTGGGCATTGATTCGTCCAGCGATGCCGTCGGCGGCGAAGGCTTCACGAATTTCGGCGACGTGCAATTTATGCAGGACGCCAATCTGGAACGGTATCTGGCTGCCGCCAAAATCGTCGCCAACCATGCCGTCATCGGCGCTGGCCCGTTGGAATTTTTCTCGCACCCCGGCAAAAGCGGCTTTGAACTAGCCGCCGTCACGCGCATTCGGAACATTTACGAAACTTACGGATTCCGCACGGTTTCCGGCGAAGGCGGCAGACCGTTCGGCTTGGACAAATACGGCAAGGCGTTTTACGTCGCGTGGCGCTACAAACATCGCGCGGCGTTGGGCGAAACGACTGCAACGCTGAAATCGCTGGCCGCACGCGAAGGCATTACGGCGCGATTCGCCGAACACATCTGGCAGGTCGTCAACAAACCGTCGTTGGGTTATCCGTCTTCGGAAATCGTCGCTCGCTGGCGCAAATTGCCCACTCCTGTTGTCAGCGCCAAATCCAACGAAGCAGAAATCCGCGCAAGCTGCCAGGAGCTTCAAAAGTTTTCCACCACGTGGCCAAGCTGGTTGTTTGCGCGCGGCGACGTGGCCGCAGGCGGCGCGGGCGATGAAAGCCCGCTGGAATTCAGCGACCGCACTTTGAACGTCAAACCGACGCATCGTTTTGCTTACGTGCGCGGAGGTGGTCGCGGGCCAGCCCAACCCGGCCCGGCGAAAATTTACTTGAACGTGGCCAACGTCAATCCGGCAATGGGCGATAAACCGGTCGTCATCTGGAAAAATCTGACCGTAGGGTTTCGCCCGGTTGTACAACGCCAAACTGTTGCCGCCGGAGAATCCGCCGTCGTGTTGGCCGCCGATGCCGAAGCCGCTGCCAATTTGCGGCGAGGAATCGTTCCGCCCGGCGAACGTAAAAAGCTGAAAGACATCGTCAGCGCAGAAACGGCTCAGCGGTTGAATTTCGGCCATAGTCCCGACGGCAAACAAATCGGCGCGGACGATTTTGCTTCGGCAGGATCGGTGATGTTTGAAGTTCCCCTGCCCGAAGGCGCGCCGATGCTGCTGAATTTGCAGATAGACGTGGAACTCGGCAACAACCGCGATCAGGTGGTTCGTATTCTGATTTCCGACCGCCCCGATGGTGGCACGCGCGGTCAGCCGACACGCGCCTTGATCGGCGATATGAGCAGCGCCGGATATAAAGCCTTTCGCGCCGGAGTCGAAGAATATGTTTCGCTCTTGCCGCCGAATTCCCACGGCGAACCGACGCCGGCGGACAAAGACCCGATTCCTGATCCGTTCGATAACACTTACAACGTGCCCGAACACGACGAATTCGTCGTCAAGGTGAAGTACATCCGCGATGATAAATTTTTTGTCGAAAACCTGATTGACGCGGCGACGCGGCGACGGCTCGATCAAGCCTGGAATGATCTTTACGCTTCGTTTGAATACCACAACAATTATCTGCGGATGCTGGCCAATCATTACGGTTACGATTTGAAAGGCGACGACATCACTAAGATGGACAAGACGCGAGTGGCGACCTTACCGCCGGAAATGCGCCAATACGTTTCGCCGCTCAGAGCGCATTACGATGCCGTGATGGCCGCGCAATTGGCTTCGCGTGCGAGACACGTCAATGACACTTTGGAATTTGCCAGTCGCGCCTGGCGGCGTCCGTTGACTGAAAAAGAGAAACTAGGGCTGCGTTCGTTTTACGAGCAAACGTTTCGCGCTGAAGCCGATCATCGCAAAGCCATTCAAGCTGTCTTGACGCGCATACTGGTTGCGCCGCAGTTTCTTTATCACATCGAACAGAGCGTGAGCGCGGGAGTAGGGGGGCGGGAGTCTGAACGTCCATTGAACGCGGTTTACAATCTGCAATCCACGGCTACGCTGCTCGGCAACTGGGAATTGGCCAACCGGTTGAGTTACTTTTTGTGGGCTTCGATGCCGGACGCCGAGTTGCGTCGAGCCGCCAACGCAGGCGAATTGACCGACGCCGAAGGCATCAAACGGCAGGTCAAACGCATGCTCGCCGATGCCAAAGCGCGCCGGTTGGCGACGGAATTTTTCGGCCAATGGCTGGGCTTTTATCACTTCGATGAATACAAAGGCGTTGACTCTTCGCGCTTCCCGGAATTCACCGACGATGTGAAAGAAGCTATGTACGACGAATCTGTCTCGTTCTTCGAGCACATCATTCGCAAAGGTCGTCCGATTAACGAACTGCTCTTTGCCGACTACACGTTTTTGAACCAGGACCTGGCGAAGTTTTACGGCGTGAAGAAAGAAATCAAATCGAAAGACCAGGTAGAGTTGGTCGAAAACGCGACGGCGTTCAATCGCGGCGGCTTGTTGCGACTGGGAGCGATTTTGACGACCACGTCGGCTCCGTTGCGCACCAGCCCGGTCAAACGCGGCGATTGGATTTTGCGACGAATCCTGGGAACGCCGGTTCCGCCGCCGCCCGCCGATGCCGGATCGTTGCCGGCCGATGACAAACTTTTTGGCGGATTGTCGCTGAAAGCCAAACTGGAGCAGCACAAACGCAATGCCACCTGCGCCAATTGCCACACGCGCATTGATCCGCTGGGCTTTTCACTCGAACATTTCGATTCGACCGGGCGCTGGCGCGACAAATATGCCGATGGCAACGCGATTGAAGATTCCGCCGCGCTGAGTGACAAAACCGAAATTGCCGGAGTTGACGGCTTGCTGAAATACCTGCGAGCGAAAGAGCCGCAGGTTCGCAAAACGCTGTCGTACAAACTGGTCGGATATGCGTTGGGGCGCACGGTACTGGCGTCGGATCAATTGCTGGTCGAACGCATGGTCAACGCAGGCAGCGGCGCGACATTTGCTCAACTGGCGATGGAAATCGCCACCAGCAAACAGTTCCGCCATCGGTTGGGACGCGAAGATCGCCCGGGAATTAGCAAAGGGACAACAAATACTGCAATGAAGTAAAATTCCAAGGAAAGGTCTTAAGCCTATGGAAATCACAATAAATTTGCCAGAAAGTTTGTGGGCTAATTTGTCTGTCATTGCCGGAAAATCGCGTCGTCGGATTGACGAACTGATTGTTGAAAAAATCGAACACGCATTTGCGGCGGACACCGAACGTCTGGGAACACAAATTTCACTTTGTTCGGACAGAGAGGTGTTGGAGATTGCTAAACTTCACATGCCTGATAGCGAAGATCAGCGATTGAGCGATTTGCTGCAAAAACAGAATGAGGCAGAATTGTCCGCAAACGAACAAGAAGAGTTGTGGAAATTGATGGAGCAAAATCGGTTGACGACTCTGAAGAAAGCGTTTGCGTTACGCGAAATCTCACGGCGTGGGCTGAATGGCAAAAATTAGCCAAGAACTGGATCAACCGCTGGATTGAAACTGGAAAGTTTCCGCCGGAAAATTGAATTCGGAAAACACCAGTTGGGATTTATCACCCAAGCTCGACGATGGAATTTTCAGGGCTGGGCAAGAAAAAGAAAAAAGTCGTATGTCGTTACTCACTCACTCCAAAGTTCGCAAGTTCATTGCCGATCCGGATCTCGCCATTGATCTGGGGACGGCGAATACGCGGTTATACGCGCGCGGGCGCGGATTGATTGCCGATGAACCTTCGGTCGTTGAACTTCGCCCGGATACTGGCGAGGTGGGAGCCGTAGATGGTTATGATCTTCAATCCAGGTCGTTGAAACCCAGGCCATCGTTGATTTCTCCATTGCGCGCGGGCGTCGTCGCTGATGTCAACGCGGCGGCTGCGTTGCTGACTCCGCTGTTCAAACGCGCACGGCGTTTCGGGATGGTGCGACCGCGAGTGCTGGCTTGCACGCCGACCGATGCTTGCGTTTCAGAGCGGCAAGCGTTGGTCGAAGCCACGTACAAGGCCGGAGCGGCGGCAGTTGTGCTGGCGCCTGAACCGCTGGCGGCAGCAATTGGGCTTGGCATGGACGTGAGTTCGCCCTACGCGCAGATGCTGGTGGATATTGGCGACGGTGTGACCGACATTGCCATTGTGCGTTCCGGTTCGCTGGTCAAAACGTCGGCGATGCGCGTTGCGTGCAGCGATTTGATTGCCGCATTGCGGTTGATGGTCAGGGAAGAGCACCACGTGGATTTGCATCCGCGCGAAGCGCTCAACGTCATTCGCAAAGTCGGCGCCAGGCCGCACGGTTCGTCTTCAGAAGAATACTTTCCCGCCGGAACGGATTGCCGCACGGGATTGTTACGCCGAGTCCGTGTGACTAGAACCGAAGTCTTTCAATCCATTGCGCCTGTGTTTCTGGAAATCATCGGCTTTGTCGGCAAAGTCGTGCGCGATTTACCGCCTGACTTGTCTTGCGAAATCATCGAAAGCGGCATTCATCTGACCGGCGGCGGCGTTTGCATTCCGGGAGTCGCCGAACGAATTGCGGTGGAAACCCGATTGACAGTTACGCCCGCCAAAGACCCGTTGCACGCCGTCATTAAAGGTGCGCGCCAGATGTTGGCCGTGGGAGCCTCCACCAACATTTGGGAAACCGCCAACGGCGATTCGTTCATGATGAGCTTTGCTTGATCGGCATTAAGGAATGTCTACGATTTGGTTTTGATGTTCTTGGGCTGCGCTGGCAATCCAGTAAAGCAGCAACCATTCTGCTGCTTTACCGATTGAAAGCTTACGCGAAACAATGAAAACTCCGGGAGAGTCGTGCTGTTTGATGAATTCGATGAAGTGGCTGGGCATCGAATGACGGTCGTGAGTGACCAAAATACGATTCTCTTCTGCACATAGACGTAAGACTTCAGAATCGGGAATGCCAGTGTGCAGGTCGAGTTCAGGTGCACGTTGAAAATCAATGGCCGGTTGCAAACGCTTCACCGCACGCAAAATGTCTTCGTCTAAATCGTTGTCGGCTTGAAATTTGATCTTCATCAGGCGGCTTTCGGTAGACTTTGCTTGATACGTTCTTTCAATGCCGCGCCTTTGGGATATAAACGAGCAAGCTCACGACTAAGCTCTGCTTCGGTCGCCTCATTTTGTGAAAGGTAAGCATCAAGCTCGTCCTGATGATCCAGGTAATAGGCGATGGCGGCATAGACCTGACTCAACGAAAGCGCGGGAAAAGAATCCTGTATGGATTCTGGCGAGCGACCTTGCCGGAATTTGTAAATTACTGAATCCAGCGCCACACGAGTTCCCCTGATTCGGTAAACCTGATCTACTTTTTCGATGTATTCGTTTAGCATATTTCTCCTTTGCGGAAGGATTCTAAAACAATGACCAACCCAACCCAAACTTCCCGACGAAATTTTTTGCGCGGCGCAGGCGTTGCGCTGGCGTTGCCGTGGATGGAATCCCTGCCGTTGCTGGCGCAGGACAAAGCCGCCAACAAACCACCGCTGCGATTCGCGCACGTGTATTTTTCCAACGGTGTCGAACCGGCTCACTGGTGGGCCAAAGGCAGTGGCGCGGCGATGGAGTTTGGCAAAGCCGCTGAACCGCTCGCGCCCATCCGCGAAGACATCGTCTTTTTGCGCGGCCTCTATCACCAAAAAGCCTTCGTTTCGACCAGTCCGCATCTGGGGCGCATGAATTTGCTGTCGGGAGCTACGGTCAGTCTGGATCCCAAGGAAATTCGCGTTGGCACGTCGTTCGATCAAATCCTGGCGCAGCGCATCGGCAATCGTACCGCCGTGCCGAGTCTGGTGTTGGGCATCGAACCGAACGAGTTGCGATTGGAAGACGGGCTTTCGATGATTTACGGCTCGAACATTTCGTGGGTGTCGCCGAACAAACCCGCGACCAAGGAAATTTATCCTTCGCGGACGTTCGATCAATTGGTGGGCGATGGTTCCGGGCGCAAACTCGACCGCAGCATTCTGGATTTGGTCTTGGCCGACGCCAAATCGCTCCAGCCGAAAGTCAGTTCCGGCGACCGCCGCAAACTGGACGAATATCTGGAATCCATCCGCGACATCGAAAAGCGCATTGATCACGCCGCCAAGGAAGAGCGACTCGAAGGTTGGAAGCCAAGCTTGAAACAGCCCAACCTGTCGCGTCCCGGCGAAGAATTGCCGCAAAACGTTCCCGATCACATGCGGCTGATGCTGGATTTAATCGTGCTGGCATTTCAGATGGACAAAACGCGCATCGCCACGTTGATGCTGAACAACGATTTGTCGCAAATGAACTTCCGCTTCATCGAAGGCGTGCGCGGAGCCTTGCATCTGGATTTGACGCACAACGGCAAAGCGCCGGAACTGGAAGCAATGTACCTGAAAACCAACCAGTATCACGTCCGGCAATTCACCTATCTGGTGGAACGGCTGAAAGCGATTGACGAAGGCGGTTCGACCTTGCTGGACAATTCCGTGTTGATGTTTGCGTCCAGTTTGTTTGACGGCGACGCGCACAGCGCCGACCAGTTGCCGATCGTGCTGGCGGGCAAAGCCGGAGGCGCGGTGCAATCCGGACGCATTCTGGATTACCTGGACAAAGGCAACGACAATCGTCGCGCGTGCAGTTTGTTTTTGTCCTTGATGGATTTGATGGGCGTGCAGCTTGACCGCTTCGGCGATGCGGATAAACGGCTGGCGGGATTGTGTGCGTAGCGAGTGGTTTTGGTTTGCGCCCTAGCAACTCGTTCACCGGGCGCGCCCCTGTAACACTCGATTACGGACGACCTGTGGGGCGCGCTCCGGTGCAATAAATGTTGGACGTTTGTTTGAGAAACAAATCATCATTTTTTGCGATGAATACTGCCCGCACAAACATCTCCTTCTGGGGCACCTTTCACCCATTGTTGGAGTTCTGCTGTCCGTTGCTGCGTCAAGGTCGAACGTACCAAACATTGACAGTCATTATTGATACTGCCATAAGACACACGTTTCTCTGTCGCCGGATAAAGTGCTTCCAAATGTGCATCGCGATAACGTAACCAGGCCTGTTGCGCCAGTTTTAGTTTCAGCAAAAAGGTCTGGTCGCTCTGATAAGCCTTACGGATTTGTTGATAGACTCGGTTCATTTCTGCATCTGTTTTTTGATATTGCCGACACAGATCGGAAAGGGTGTCCGGTTGTTTGCTTGGTTTGGTTGCACCCGCTGTCAGCAACCAAATGACCGTGAGTAAAAATAGCGTACTCGTCAATTTCATCGTACTGCTTTCTTCTTTCGTCACTGCTAGACCAAATCCTTTGTGGGTACGATTACGTCCAACATGAATTCTACTGGCATCAAGATATCTACCAATAGGTCGTGCTGACTATAAGTAGACACCTTGATCTATAAGTAGATCGCTTCAACAGAATTACAAACGATCTACTTATAGATGGCAAGACCTCACGACCTCAGAAGTTGATCATATGCCCGACCAATCCGTGCGCCGCCTCTTTCACAGCTTCGCTCAGCGTGGGGTGCGCGTGGACGTTGCGGGCGATTTCTTCCGGCGTCAGTTCGGCGTACCGAGCCAGCGTCAATTCCGGCAACAACTCGGTCACATCCGGGCCGATCAAATGCGCGCCGAGCATTTCACCATACTTTTTGTCGCTGATGAGTTTCACAAAGCCGGTCGCGTCACCTAACCCGTGCGCCTTGGCGTTGGCAGTGAAGGGGAATTTGGCGACGTTCACCTCATAGCCACGTTCGCGCGCCTGTTTTTCGGTGTACCCGAAGCTGGCGATTTGCGGTTGGCAATAGGTCGCGCGCGGCATCATGTCGAATTCCAGTTTGATGGTGTGTTCGCCTTTGATGTTTTCCGCCGCGATGACGCCCATCGCTTCGGCTACGTGCGCCAGCATCAATTTCGCCGTCACGTCGCCGATGGCGTAAATGTGTGGCACGTTGGTTTGCATCTTGTCGCTGATGTCAATTGCGCCGCGGTCAGTGACTTTCACGCCAGTCTTTTCCAGCCCGTAGCCTTCGATGCGCGGTTTGAAGCCGATGGCTTGCAGCACCTTGTCGGCTTCCAGCGTTTGCTGTTTGCCGTCTTTGTCGCTGACGGTGACGCGAACGTTTTTGCCTGTGTCTTCGATCTTTTCAACGCGCGTGCTGGTCAGCAGTTTGATGCCGGCGCGTTTGTATTGCTTGGCCAATTCTGCCGAAACTTCTTCATCTTCCAGCGGAACAACGCGATCCAGAAATTCGACGATGGTCACGTCCACGCCGTAATTGTTCATGACGTAGGCGAACTCAACGCCGATGGCTCCGGCTCCGGCAATGATGATGCTCTTCGGGAGCTTGTCTTCCATGATTTGTTCTTCGTACGTGACGACGCGCTCGCTCAACGACGAACCGGGAATCAATCGCGTCGTCGCACCGGCGGCGATGATGCAATGTTTGAATTTGACGGTTTCACTGCTGCCGTTGTTCAGCTTCACGTCGAAAGTATTCGCATCCGTGAAGGTCGCCCAGCCGTCAAATTCGTCAATCTTGTTTTTCTTCATCAGGAAGTGAACGCCTTTGACGCGCCCATCGGCCACTTTGCGGCTGCGGGAAAAAGCCACACTGTAATCGAACGTGACTTTGCCTTCGATGTTCATGCCGAAGGTTTTGGCTTCGTGATTCACAATGTGCGCCAGTTCAGCGTTGCGCAACAGCGCTTTGGAAGGAATGCAGCCGACGTTCAAACACACGCCGCCCCAGTATTGTTTTTCGATGACTGCTGTTTTGAATCCCAGTTGGCTGGCGCGAATGGCGGCGACATATCCGCTCGGTCCCGCGCCCAGCACGACCACATCATATTCTTTTGCCATAAATATCCTTTACCGTTTGATACCTCAAAAAATGAATTATCCAGCTTCGATACCTTCAAGAAAGACTTCAAACGAGATTGCCATTTCACCGCGGAGGCGCAGAGAACGCGGAGTCAGCGCAGAGATTCTGCAAAAAAAACTCTGCGTCACCTCTGCGGAGCTTTGCGCCTCTGCGGTGAAAGAGCATGATTCAGTAAGAGGTCTCGCCCAAAAGCGTTAATAAGTCCGAAGCTGTGTTTACCGTTTTGCCGTAGAGGCTTCGAGTTTATTGCCCAAATACTTTTCGATCCAGGCGAATTCACGCCGCATTTTATCCAGTTGATAGCTTGGAACCAGAATGCCGTGGCCTTGATCGGGATAGACCACCAATTGCGTCGTCACACCCAACCGTTTCAGCGTGCGGTACGTTTCCTGCGATTGTCCGAGCGGCACGCGTTCATCCTTTTCGCCGTGGAAAATCAACGTCGGCGTTTTGGCGTTGGTCAGATAATTCAGCGGCGATTGATCGTCGAACATTTTGCGTGCTTCCCACGGAGTTCCGCCGTGCAATCGTTCGCGTTGAAAAACGATGTCCGCCGTTCCCCAATACGAAACGGCGTTGGACAATCCGGCTCCGTACGCAGTGCATTTGAACCGATTGGTGTGGCCGATCATCCAGCCGGACATATATCCGCCATAACTCCACCCGGCAACCGCCAGCCGAGTTTCGTCGGCCACGCCGAGTTTCACCAGATGGTCAATGCCGCTCATGATGTCTTCGTAATCCACTTTGCCAACCAGTTTGGCATTGGATTGCGCGAACTTCGCGCCGTAATTCGACGAACCGCGAAAGTTCGGCATAAACACCGCGTAACCTTTTGCCGCGTACACTTGCGGAAAGGCGCTCCACGTGGCGTTGAAACTTTTGGTGTACGCGCCTTCGGGGCCGCCGTGAACGTACGTCAGCAGCGGAGCGCGTTTGCCGGTTTGATGTCCAACGGGATAAATCAAAACGCCTTCGATTTCCGTGCCGTCGTTGGATTTCCATTTAATGGCTTCGACCTGGCCGAGCGCGAATTCGGCGGCTTTCGGGTTCAAGTTGGTCAAAAACACCGGAACCATGATTCGCGCCGCCAACAGAGCGATTTCGGTCGGCACGCGCGGGTTTTCGTGAACGAACGCCACGTTCATTCCGTCCGGCGTGACGGAAAACGCCGTGTTGACGCCATCGCCGCGTGTCATCGCTTGCGGCGTCTGATCGGCGATGCCCATCGTGTAAATCTGTTCGTTGACTCCCAATCCGGCGGTGAAGATGAATCGCTGGCTGTCGAACACCCAGCGATGCGAACGAATGTATCCGTCGAAGCTTTTCGCCAGCACGCGCGCTTCGCCGCCACCCGCCGGAATCACGTGAATCCGATTGGGGCCAGTGTTGATGTCTCCGTCGGCGTGCGCCAGATACGAAATCCAGCGACCGTCGGGCGAAAACAGCGCATCGCTTTCCGCGCCATTGCCTTTGGTCAGTTGTTTGGCCGCAGCCGAATCCAGCGTTGCGTTTTGCCAGTTGACCGGAATCGTGAAGACTTCGGTTGTGGCCGAATCCATCAGCTTCGGCGTTTGCCGCGCCGTGAAAACGATTTGCTGACTGTTCCAGGCCCAACTAAATCCGGCGATATGCCGCGCGCCTTTGGTCAATTGTTTGACTTCGCCTGTGGCCGTTTCCAGCAACCACAACTGGGCAAAGCGAAACCCTTCGTCTTCGATCATCGGAGCTTTGGTCTTCGGCTTTTCGCTCGGCTCTTCGGCGACAAAGGCGATGAAGCGGCCATCAGGCGACCATTCAAAATCCGTCACCGGCCCTTTGTGCGAAGTCAGCCGTTCCGGTTCGCCAGCTTGCAAGGTGATGGCGTAAATCTGCACGCCGCCGCTGTCGCCTCGATCCGACAAAAACGCCAACCGCCGTTGATCAGGCGACCAGCGCGGATGATCGTCGCGTTTCGGATTCGAAGTCAGCCGCACGGTTTCGCGTCCATCGTTGACCAGCCAGATGTCGGCGTTGAACCGGTCAGCGTCCCGATCCCAACTGGAAACGACAAACGCCACGCGCCGACTGTCATAGGAAATTTGCGGATCGCTCGCTCGGTTGAGCGCGACCACGTCTTCCGGCGTCATTGGCCGTTTGGTTTGCGCCATCGCCACCGTCAATCCAACTGTCAGTTGAAATAAAACCACCAGCCAGCAAAAGCAATTTTTCAATGCATTGTCCTCCGAAAATTGTCTGTGATCTGCGCTCAGATTCAGCCTCAGCCGCCGGGTTCTGTCAACGCATAAAACGCCGCCTCACAATCAGAGTCATGAAAGCGTCTTGCAACTCCAATGAGCAAATGCAAGCACTGGACTCGGCACAGAAGCAGATGGCATAAGGCGATAGGAATGCTTGACTGAATTTTAATCAGTCCACATACTCCGGCTATGAAAACAGAGGTTTCGGTTCCCGACTCAGTTTCGGTTGCAGCGCAGGAATTGGCGGCAAAACTTGGCGTCACGCTTAACGAGCTTTTCGCCAAGGCCGTTTCTGATTTGCTGGAGCGTCACCAAATTCAGAATCAGGCATCGTCCCCCGATTACGAATGGAAGCATCTGACCGGCGAACAGATTACGGCAAGGTTGAATGAGGTTTATGACCGCGAACCATCTGAGCTTGATCCTGTCATTAAACAGCTTCAGGCAAAGGCCATCGGCGCGGAGGAATGGTGATGCAACGCGGTGAAATTTGGTGGGCGAATTTGCCAGAGCCTGTCGGGTCATCACCGGGTGGTCGTCGCCCGGTGCTCATTTTGCAATCAGACCTTTTCAATCGCAGCCGCATAAACACCATCGTGGTTGTCATCATTACGTCAAATCTCAATCTTGCCACTTCGCTTGGCAATGTGTTGTTGCCGATGGCAAGTAGCGGTTTGTACCGCGATAGTGTTCTCAACGTCTCGCAAGTTGCCACAATAGACAAAGTTCAACTGACCGAATATGTGGGCACAATCCCGGCAAACCTTTTAGAGCAGGTCGAAGAAGGAGTGAAGCTTGTCTTGGGACTTGTTTAGTTCCAGCCAGAAAAAAACTGTCAGCAAAACTCCTGAAAGTATCAGTCATGGACAATTCATCTGTATTGGTCGCGGTGATTATGGGCAGCAAATCCGATTGGGAAACCATGCGGCACGCCGACGACGTGCTGACGCAGTTCGGTGTCGAGCATGAATGTCGAATCGTCTCGGCACATCGGACTCCGGCATTGATGGCGGAATTTGCCGCACAGGCAGAAACGCGCGGCATCGAAGTCATCATTGCCGGTGCCGGTGGCGCAGCGCATTTGCCCGGAATGGTCGCGGCGCAAACGTTGATTCCAGTGTTGGGTGTTCCGGTCGAAAGCCACGCTCTGAAAGGGCAGGATTCGTTGCTTTCGATTGTGCAAATGCCCGGTGGAATTCCCGTTGGCACGCTGGCCATTGGCAAAGCCGGAGCGACGAACGCTGCTCTGTTGGCTGTTGCCATCTTGTCGAATTCGCGGCCTGAGTTGCGCGAAAAGCTGCGGCAATTTCGCGAAGAGCAAACCAATCGAGTTTTGAGCGACACACTTCCTCTTTGAGTTCACAGTTCACGGTTCGCAGTTCACAGTGGCTGCGAACTGCGAACTGCGAACTGCGAACTGCGAACTGCGAACTGCGAACTGCGAACTTCTTATGAGCATTCTTCCCGGTTCCGTCATTGGCGTTTTGGGCAGCGGCCAGCTTGGCCGAATGTTCGCCATCGCCGCGCGGCGCATGGGGTACCGAGTCCATACGTTTTCGCCCGAAACCGACACGCCCACCGGACAAGTCGCCGATGTCGAAATCAAAGCGCATTACGACGATTTGAACGCCGTGCGCGGATTCGCTTCGGCGGTGGATGTCGTCACCTTTGAATTTGAAAACGTTCCTTCGGCAACCGCAGCCGCCGCCGCCGAACGCGCTCCGGTTCGTCCCGACGGACAAATCCTGCACATCACGCAACATCGGTTGCGCGAAAAAACTTTTCTCAGTCGTCATGGCTTTCCGGTGACGCCGTTCAAGACGATCAATTCCATCGAAGATTTGCAGGCAGGATTGGCCGAATTCGGATGCCCGGCGGTGCTGAAAACCGCTGGCTTCGGATACGACGGCAAAGGGCAGGTGAAGATCAACGCGATGGAAGAAGCCGACGCTGCGCTGGCAACAGCAGGGAAGCAGGAATTGGTGTTGGAAGCGTTTGTAGATTTCGATTGCGAACTTTCCGTTGTCGCCGCTCGCGGCATTGATGGCAGCTTTGCTCACTGGGGAGCGATTGAAAATCAGCACAGCAATCACATTTTGGATGTGTCCATTGCTCCGGCGAACGTCCCCCCCGCCATCGCCAATGAAGCCGTCGAAATTGCTCGCGCGGTGCTGGAACAGTTGGGCGTTGTCGGAGTGCTTTGTGTGGAATTTTTTCTGACTCGGCAAGGAAAGCTGCTGATTAACGAACTGGCTCCGCGTCCGCACAATTCCGGGCATCTGACGTTTGACGCTTGCGTCACCAGCCAGTTTGAACAGCAACTGCGTGCCGTGTGCGGATTGCCGCTGGGTTCGACGGAGTTTTTCAAACCAGCGGCAATGGCCAATCTGCTGGGTGATTTGTGGGAAAAGGGAGAGCCGAACTGGGCGGCAGCTTGCGCTATGCCCGAAGTCAAACTGCACCTGTACGGCAAAATGCATCCGAAACCGGGTCGCAAGATGGGCCATTTGACCGCAATGGCCAATACCGCCGCCGACGCGGCCAAACTTGTCCGAGCGGCGCGCGCAGCTTTGACGAAGTAGCGCAGGTTTTCCAACCTGCATTTGTCTCATTCAGAGCTTATTCGTAACCAGAAAGGCGCATCGCCTCAACTCTGCGCAGGTTGGAAAACCTGCGCTACTCTTAAATGAATGTTCCCAGAATCCGACACCCCAATGCCCGCCTTGTTCATTGGCCACGGCAGCCCCATGAACGCCATCGAAGACAACGAATTTGCCCAAGGCTGGGCGAACGTTGCGCAATCCTTTCCCCGACCAAAAGCCATTCTGTGCATTTCCGCGCATTGGCAAACCGTCGGCGCTCAAGTCACGGCAATGAGCCAGCCCAAAACCATTCACGACTTTTACGGATTTCCGCAGGCATTGTTTGCCGTCAATTACCCTGCGCCTGGCTCGCCGGAACTGGCGCAGTTGATTCAACAAACGGTTCGTTCAACGTCAGTAGAATCAGATCAGCAATGGGGATTGGATCACGGCGCGTGGTCGGTGTTGTGCCGAATGTTTCCGGCTGCGGATATTCCGGTAGTTCAACTCAGCCTGGATCAAAACAAACCGCCAGAGTTTCATTACGAATTGGGAAAAGAATTGCGCGCGCTTCGTCGCCGTGGAGTGTTGATCGTCGGCAGCGGAAACATCGTGCATAACTTGCGAATGCTTCGTTGGGCGGATGAAGCGTACGAGTGGGCGGTGGAATTCGACGAGCAGATCAAGCAGGCAATTCTGGCAGGCGATCACGACACCATCATCAACTACGAACGTTTGGGAGAGATGGCTCGATTGGCTGTGCCAACGGATGAACATTTTTTGCCGCTGCTGTATGTGCTGGCATGTCAGGAACACGAACCGGTCAGGTTCTTTGCGGAAAAGGTGACGTTGGGAGCGATCTCGATGAGATCGCTCCGCGTCGGTTAGTTTTTGTGCGGATGTTGCTGGTAATGCTGTCGCAGCAAATCCTTGCCGTAATCGTTGCCGTTCGGCGTTCGCACCACCGTGTGAATGTGTTCGTGGTTGGGTTTGCGCGGGTCATTCAGATGTCGCAATCCCGCCGGAGTCTGATGATCGAATTCGATCAAAATCACAGGGCTGTGAATGCGGTAATAAAAGACGCTGTCTTTGGCTGTTTCGCCGACCCAGGCAAACCAGGTGTTATCCAGATGCTGGCGGATTTCGCTCATCTTCACTTTCGCATGGCCAGCATCCATGTTGCTGATGTACAAGCCAGCCAGTCCCACCAACTGCTCTTTTTGTTTGGCCGTCAACTCTGACCCGCGAATGCCTTTGTAATCCAGCACCACGTTGTCCTTGTACGCTTCGCCGACGTTTTGGTTGGAGGTCTTGGACGAAGACAGGATCGCTTTCTTGCGCTGGGCTTCGGTCAAGGCGTTGACCATCGCCAAGCCGTCATTTTGTTCTTCCTGCAAAATCGAAGTGCCTTTGTATTTGCCTGCGTGGGCGATGATCGGTTCCGATCCCCAGAACGCAGGCGTCATCACTACCTGATCGCCCAGCACGAAATAATTGATAATCAGATGATGCCCGTCCAATTGCCATCCCCACGGTTCCTTGTCCGAAGGTTTGCCCATGACAGTGAAGTAATACCGGTCTTCGCCGTATTCGATGAAATTGTCGTTGTTCAATTCGCCCAGCGTGTGATTGAGCTTCATGATGTCTTGCGACAGTTTTAACCCTTTGGCGCTGAGCGCAGCCCGCATCAATCCAATCGCGGCCTTTTTCTGAGCATCATTCATGTCAATGAAACCCGTCCCTTGCCGCACGTAAAAATGCTGGTTCATCCATTTGCGCCATTCGTCATCGTTCACGGTGAACAGTGTTTTCGACTTTTGCTCCGGCGTCAGCGCGGCCAGAAAGGCATCTGCCGCCTTGCGCACCGGCGCGGTGGAAACGCCCGTGGATTTGATGGCGAACAAATTCGGAATGACATTGCCGTCGGTCGTCACGCCTTTGAACGGTTGCGCCAGTCCGGCTTTTTCCGCGTCCAAAGAGCGTTGTGCAAATTGCTTGACGCGTTCAGCAGGCGTTTGTTGCTGCGAAAACGATTTCAGGCCGAAGCCCAGGATTGCGATTGACACCGCGAAGAGGACGGCCGCCAGGATGCGAATTTTCACTTTCATTTGTTGACCTCTGAACTTAAGCGCGGAAGTGATGTTGAATGAAGGAAGGAAGGAAACCGGAGCGCAGACGTTTGCGCTCCGGTTGTTCGTTATGCCAGTTGTCTGCGGATGGGCAATTCGCGAATGCGTTTGCCCGTCGCGGCAAAGATGGCGTTGGTGATGGCCGGCAGCATCGGCGGAACGCCCGGTTCGCCCACGCCCGCCGGAGGATCATTGCTGTCCACCAGATGCACGTGCGTCATCACAGGGGATTCCTGAATGCGCGGCACCAGGTAATCGTTGAAGTTCGATTGCACGATGGCTCCGTCTTTGGCGGTGATTTCGCTCATCATCGCAATGCCCGCGCCAAACGCCGACGCGCCTTCAAACTGCGATTGCACGCGGTCGGGATTGATGACGCGACCTACGTCAGCGGCAATGTGAACTGTCGGAATGCGCAGTTTGCCTTTGTCGTCCACGACGATTTCGACGACTGACGCGATGAAGCTGTAAAAGCTCCAGTGCGCCGCAATTCCCCAGGCGTGACCTTTCGTCGCTTTCTTTTTCGCCCAGCCGGATTTTTCTGCCGCCAGTTCAATCACGCGACGCAAGCGCGCCGTGTCGAGCGGGAATTTATCCGCCATCGGGCCACGAGCGCCGATGTCCACTTTGCGATCTTTGCCGAGCAATTCCAGCAGGTATTCGACGCGATCCCGATTGGCCAGCGCAGCCAGTTCGTCCGCGAACGAATGCACTCCGAACGCGTGATAAATGTTGGCCACCGAACGCAACCAGCCGATGCGCACGTGCGCTTTGGCCGGGCCGTTTTCGGCTCGGTGATTCGGAATGTCGAACGGCAGATTCGTCCAGCCCATTCCGAGTTCGAAGCCCTGTCCGGTATTGGCTGCCGGACTGAACATTGCGCCGATGGAAGGGAACGCGCAACGTTGCAACCACGCCGTCGGTTTACCTTTGTCATCCAGCCGCGCTTTCAGATACATCGCCGCCACCGCGTGGTAGTAATCGAATTTGATATCGTCTTCGCGCGTCCAGGTGACTTTGACCGGTTTGCCAAGTTGTTTCGACAACAGCGCGGCTTCGGCCACGTAATCGGGTTTGGATTTGCGCCCGAACCCTCCGCCGAGCAGCGTGACGTGGCATTCGACGTTTTTCTTGTCTATGCCCAGCGCCGCCGCGACTGTGTCCTGCACGGCTTGCGGGTTTTGCGTTGCGGTGTGGATGACGACTTTGCCGTCTTTGAAATCGGCCACCGCCACGGGAGTTTCCATCGGAGCGTGCGACAGATGCGGCACGTAATATTCGGCTTCGTGAATCTTGCCGCCTTTGGCAAATTCAGCGTCCACGTCGCCAATGTTGCGCGCCGCTTTCTGCGGTTTGCGAACCGTTTCCAACAACTGTTGTTTGTACTTCGCCGAATCGTAAGCCGCGTTTTCGCCCGCTTCCCATTCGATCTTCAATTTTTCGCGGCCTTTTTTCGCCGCCCAGGTGCTGTTGGCAATGACGGCCACGCCGCCCAGCGGTTTGAATCCGTACGGCGGAGTCAGGTGCGGCAAGGTCACCACTTTTTGCACGCCTTTCACGGCCAGAGCTTCCTTGTCGTCCACGCTTTTCAGCTTGCCGCCGTATACCGGCGAACGTTCGATCATCGCGTGAACCATTCCGGGCATTTTGGCGTCAATGCCAAACGTGCCTTTGCCGGTGACAATGTCGTTGATGTCTTCCGTCGGCATGGCTTTGCCGATGTAGCGAAATTCGGCGGGCGTTTTCAGTTTCAGATCAGCTTTGTTCGGCGCGGTTTGTTTGGCCGCCGCCGTCGCCAATTCGCCGTAGCCCAATTTTTTTCCGCTGGTGTGAACGACAAAATGATTTTGCGCTTTGCATTCACTGGCCGGAACGCCCCACTTTTCCGCCGCTGCGGCGACGAGCATGTGCCGTGCCGTCGCTCCTGCTTCGCGGAACGCATCGTAAAAATCGCGGATCGAACACGAACCGTCCGTGTTTTGCGAACCATATTTGGCATCGCCAATGGCTTGTTCCAGCTTGACGCGTTTCCAATCGGCTTCCAATTCATCGGCCAGCACCGCAGGCAACACGCTGCGAATGCCCGTTCCCATTTCCGACCGATGCGTGACCAGCAACACCGTTCCGTCGGTTTCAATGCCCAGATACACATTTGGATTCCAGGCGGCTTTTTCCGCTTTGGTCAGCGGCGCAGCCATCGCTTCTTCCGGCATCAGCTTTGCGGCCAACACAAACGCTCCGGCAGAAAACATTCCGCCCAAAAACGTGCGACGAGTAACGACTTCGATTCGGTTCATTATTCGTCACCTCCTTTCGTTGCAGCTTTCGGCGCTGCCGCAGGTTTCGCTGCCGCAGGTTTGGTATTTGCGGCGACTTTGATCGCTTCGCGTATGCGCTGGTACGTGCCGCAACGGCATAAGTTGCCGCGCATTGCGGAATCAATGTCCGCGTCGGTCGGTTTCGGTTTCTGTTTGAGCAGCGCCGCCGCCTGCATGATCTGCCCGGTTTGGCAGTACCCGCATTGCGGAGCATTGACCTGTTTCCAGGCTTGCTGCACCGGATGCGTGCCGGTTGCGCTCAGGCCTTCGATGGTGGTGACGGATTTTCCCGCCAGACTTTGCATCTGCGTTTGGCAACTGCGCACCGCCGCGCCGTTGACGTGAACCGTGCAAGCCCCGCACAGCCCTTCGCCGCAGCCGTACTTGGTGCCGGTCAATTCGATTTCGTCGCGCAGATACCACAACAGCGGCATCTCAGGATCGCCGTCGAATTTGCGCGCGACCCCGTTCACTTTGAATGTGATCATGGTTGTTTTCTCCCGGAGTTGTCAGGTTTTCAGTAAAACGTTTGTTCGATGGATGCGCGCATTATGCACTGTTGGCCTATTTAGCCAAAGAGAGGCTGGCGATTTGGTAAGCGATTGCAGATGGCTTCGACTATCCACCGAAACTGGAAATCAGAGAAATTATCGCCCAGGCAGATTGTCGTAATAAAAGTGGAGTGCAGTCACAATAACTCACACAAAAAACTTTGCCCATTAAATGAATTTGTGTAGTATCGCGGCCGTGCCCGAAGCAAAGACAGTCTGATGGCCAACAGGCTTACCCTACTGCTGATTGGCCCATATCCATTTAGTGTCCCATTTCATCAAGACTTATTCTGCCAATCCAATGGTAAGTTGGAACCCCCTGCCCCCACAATTCACTAGGACAAATAGCAATGAAGGTAGAAGATTGGGAAAGCAGATTTGAAAAAAAACTTCAACAGATTGCTCCAAGCGAACGACACAAACCTGGGGCGCTTTTGCCGCTCATTCCATCCCGTGAGGAATGGGAAGAGTTCATTGAGCATATTCAATCCGAATGGCGGATTGAGGAAGGCTATTATTCTGTCCGCCGTGAGCTTCCACATTGCTTTTCTGTGTTGTATGGCGGAGTCGCGTTTTTCAAATATGAAGAAAATCGTTTCTGGCAACATTTTGCAGAAGAGGTTAAAAGCGCGCCGCTATCCACCAATAAACGAGATGAAATCAATGAAGACTTTGCCCGAATCGCAGAAAAATTCGGGCTGACGGTTCTCCGGCAGGCGAACCGGACAAACTATGTAGGCTCCGCGGTCTATCACATTGGAATCCCGCTTTCTCTCTGGGATGATTTCATCAAATTATGTGCGTGGACTCTCTGGCATGATGAATGGCAAGCACTTGCGGACGATGAATGGGCCGAATTGGTCAACAAACGCGTTCACACCAGCCCACGACTCAGAAAGTTTTTAATTGAAAATCGTGAAACGGCAACCGCGTTGATCCGGGAAATGCATGATGCACGGCGCATCCTGACTGAAGATGAAACCCTCACCATCCACGACCTGAAACAAGCTTGCCTACTGCGACAGGAATACTTTGATGAAGTACCGGAGACCGCTGAATTCCTCCGGCCATCCAACCCCGATTCCCTCTTCAAAGATCGCGCCCGGCTTATCTGGGATGAAGACAGAGCGCGTATCAGTTTGTATTTGCCTGCGGTCTCAAGAGGCAAACTTCCGGCCACTTGGAAAGTTGATGACCAAACCCTGCCTGCTTCAGCCACTGCTGACATCTTGAAGGTAAACTCAACAGCCTTCACGGATCGTGTGCTGCTGAAACTAGAAGCCGACAAACAAAGCGAGATGCAAAGGTTGCGCGGGCTTGTGCCCTTTGGTCTGTTTGATTGCGAGCGAAACAAGTTCGTCAATCCGGAGCGCGAAATTCTGCCGCTTGGCAACTATGCGTTACTCGCGCGTGAAGCGTTGTGCGATCTTCACCGGCGCGGTTTTGAGGATGAAGAGAATCCAGCAAATGAAATGTGTGAACTGGAAGACGGCACGCCATATCACGTCACGCGCTTGTGTCCCGCAGATAAAAGTGCGGCAGTTTCTTTCTCGCTTGCGGGTAAAACTCTGAAGATCGCTTTCCGTTCCGGTTTGAAGATCGAGGCACGCATCTTCGCCGGAGAAGGCAGTTATGCCGCTGGCTTCAGCCATTACCAGCAATGGATCAAAGTTGAGCGCCTGCCGTTACTTTGCCTTGCTGTTCCCTTCGGTTCATTTGAGCAATCAGCTTCGATCTTGCAACGCAAGTTTCAGGTCTGCGTTGGCGAACAAGCAATGGAAGGGGTCTGGGAGAAGAGACACGAAGATGAGCAACAAGAGTTTTATACTTGGCGTTGGGACCATGAACCACAGCCCAAAAAGAAAGTGGCCGTTTCAATCAAAGCGCCTGAACTCGGATTTAGTTTTACTTATCAGATTGAGATGCGGCAGCCGAAGCCGGACTTGGCCGACTGCTGGCAGAATATGCCGGGAGCGTTCCTGCCGTGGTTTTTGCTGGCGCAGCCCGGCGCGGGGATGAAGGAAGGGATGAAATGGCAGGAACTGCTGTTGGCAAAGGAAGCCATCGCTCCCGCTGATAAAACATCGCTCAGCTATTTGCGCTACTGCTTGCGTGAGTATGTGAATTGCGGTTTGATCGCACAACAAGGTCATACTTGGAGAATTGCTGAGTCGCGGGCAAAATTCGAGCTTGCGGATGATGGCTCTTGCCAAATGAGTTATTGCGGCAATCCCTCGATTCTGTGGGGGCTGTTTCGCTATCTTCACGAGCAAGCAGCCGGTCTTCCTTTACCGCAGATTGCGGTCGTCAACCGGCGCGGCGAACTGCCTTATCTTTTTGTGGAATGGAAAGCCGAACAACAACGGCTGGCGCAGAAATATCTGAATAATCAAAAACAGCACAACGTGCATATTGTTTCTGACCTGTGGAGGCCTTAGCTATGGAATCTCTCAACTCCCGTTTCGCGCAGGAAGTTTTTGAGCCTTACCGCGAACTGCTCAAAGCCGAATATCGCATTCATTCACAATTCGCTCACGCCAAGAAAATCTGGGAAGAGAAGCTGACGATGGAAGAACTGGTCAATGGCCCGTACCTGGAAAAGTCGCAAATGTACGCGTCGGGTGATTCACTGGCTCAGCTTCAACTGCACGAAAAGACGAAGACTACAATCAGCAAGCGGCTCAGTGGGCGTAGCTTGTATAAACATCAAACTGAAGCTCTCAAGCTGATTCTGAATGGAGAGAATGCCGTCATCGCCACCGGCACGAGCAGTGGCAAGACGCTGTGCTATCAGATTCCGATTCTTGATGATCTGTTACGGAACTCATCGCCAGGGTTGCGCGCCATCATCATTTACCCCCTCAACGCGCTGGTCAACGATCAATTGACTGAGTGGGAAGAGATGCTGAAGGCTCATGGTCAAATCACATTTGCCCGCTTCACCGGACAAACCCCAAACAATCAGAAGGATTACGAAGTACGGGAGAAAGAGGTTATTGCTCAACAACTGACAGATGGGCGACTCACCCAGCAACAGATGCAGCGGGAAATTCAAACCCGGCTTGAAGCTAAATTAAGAAACGACCCACCTAACCGTCTCAATCACCGCGAAGCGATCCGTGAGAATCCACCGCACATCCTCATCACCAACTTTTCAATGCTGGAATATCTGATGGAACGTCCGGTTGACGCGCCAATCTTTGACGCCGCGCGCTTGAAGTTTCTCGTATTGGATGAGGTTCATGCTTATCGCGGCGTACAAGCAACCGAAATCGCGTTTCTGGTGCGGCGGCTCAAAGACCGTCTTGGGCTTGAGCAACTGCTTTGCATCGCCACTTCCGCCACTCTTGGCAAACCCGATGATCCTGACAGCAAGGCAAAGGTGCGCCGGTTTGCGTCCGACCTTTTCGGCGAAACTTTCGTTGAACCCAATCCAATTTACGGCACGGCTGCGCGACCTCAACTGGCTACACCCTCATTCACGCCGACGCCCTCACAATACATCGCCGCCGCTGAAAAGTTGCGCACCGGTCAGGAGCCGGAAGCGCAGCGACTGATTGCGCCAATGCTGCCGACAATCTCATTGGCAACGTCGCTTGATCACGATGAGAACCTTTATCGCTTGCGCAAAGAGATTCTGACCAAACCCAGTTTACTGGCGACTGTGGCAGAGACGCTTTGGCCTGATGAATCACTGGCTGAAGACGGCTTGCAGGCATTGTTGGAAATCGTCGCCACGGTCAAACAAAATCAACCGGGCGAAGACCTGCTGCCAACGCGCCTTCATTACTTCGTGCGGGCGCAGGACGGCTTGCACGTTTGCTTGCATCCGCAATGTCCGGGACGGCTGGGCGGGAAAGCAGCCTTCTTTGTTTCACGCAAAAATGGAGAACAATCAACCGAAGGTTTCTGCCCGTTTTGCAGCCGCTCGCAATTGGTTGAGGTCGTTACCTGTCGCAAATGCGGCTGGCTCTACGGTGCGTTGCAAGACCTCGGCCCACGCCGCGCGCAGAGTCCTGATAAAAATGCCGACGAGCCTGAACCCAAGTTCGATTCTTTTTCGACTGAACTCGGCTGGGCGGCAGATTCTTTCTGGTCGTATTTCAGTGTTGAGGGTGACTTGCCGTGGCCTTCGCTGCCCAAAACCGATGACGATGAAGAAGAGCAGGATAAACTGTTCCTCAACCCAGCCAAGCTCCAGTGGTGCGTTGTTTGTGGGAAAAAGAAAGCCAATGACGCCGGTGATAACTGTCAATGCGAAGCTCCTCAGTTGCGCAACATCTTGATCTTTCATCGTCAATGCCCTGCGGACAAATACGAGAACATTTACAGCCAGCAAAAGAAACCGTTGACCGCCTGTCCGAACTGTGGCGCAAGAAACAGTTCGGGGTTGGAACCAGTGCGGCGGTTCCAAGAGTCAGACGATGAGACCGGGCTGGCAATGGCGCTGCCGTTGGCCCACTTTCAGGTCAGCCAGCAACTATCTGGCAACAAACCACGTAAATTGCTTTGCTTCACCGACCATCGTCAGCGTGCCGCCGCTTTTCCCGCGCTGCTTGAAGAAGAGACTTTTGCGCATGACTTGGGACGCAAAATTGTTGAAGTGGTTTATGCCACGAATAAGCCGCTTGATCTCGTCAGTCTGGGCGAGCGGCTGGCGGAGATCGCCGACCCGCAAGTTAATGAATATGACCCGGATTTCTTTTTGCCTTCTTCGCGCTTTCCTGACGAACCGCTTGACGCCAGAGGCCGCGTGAATTTGTGGCTGGCAGAAACATTCAGCTACTTCGGCATTCCCGACTCAGCGCGCGAATCAGCCGAAGACCTTGGACTTGTCGCAGTCGAATACCAGTTGCAAGAAAGTGAACTGCAAATGTTTCATTCGCTGCTGAACAAGACGGCAACTTCAGTGACGCTTTCTCCGGCAGATTCAACTGGCGCGCTGCAAACGCTGCTCAGCTTCCTGCGTCACCGAAAAGCATTCACACTTCCCAAAGGCCGTATTACGCCCGACGCTGTCGCTTTTGGGCGTGTCACCGCAGACATCGCCTGCACACTGAAACGCGAAGGCAATGATCGCCCTGGCTGGCTACCAAAGATCAATCAGGATGGCAGCTATCGTGACAACTTCGTTACCGACTATCTGCGGCGGCTACTCAGTTTGCCGCAAACGGAAGCGCTGGTATTGGCGGAAGCTGTTTGGCAGTTTCTTACCACACGGTTCTTGCTCATTGATACCTCAAATAGAGGTCGCTGGAAGCTGGATCACGAACGGCTTTTTGTCGTGAAGACAGCGAATCGTTATGTCTGCAATCGCTGCGGCATAGTGACATCCTACTCAGCCGGACAATGCTGTCCCCGTAAAAGTTGTGTTGGCACGTTGGAAGCACGAGAGTTCAAAGCCTCGCAGGAGAACATCATCGCGCAATGGGTAGCCGGGGCAGACAACCAGCGATTTACCACGCTGAAATCCGAAGAACACACTGCCCAAATCAATAAAGACCTCGCCAAACGAATAGAGGACGAATTTCGTGCTGAAGGTGTCAACCTGCTGAGCAGCACGACTACGTTTGAAATGGGCATCAACATCGGCGACCTACAAAAGGTACTGCTGCGCAACGCACCACCATCAAGCGCCAACTATGTGCAGCGCGTCGGACGAGCTGGGCGCGGCAAAGACAAGAATGCCGTGTGCGTCACGCTCTGCCGTCGCACCAAATATGATGGCGATGCGTGGCGCAATCCACCGATGCTGATGTCCGGCGAAGTCCGCACGCCGACAGTCTTCATTGAAAACCGTATCATCGCACAACGTCATTTCAACGCGGTGGCCTTCGCGCGTTTCTTACGCATCAAGATTGCCGACGAAAAGCTGTTGGGCGTGGATGTTGGACAGAAGGTTCCGCTCGCTCCTTTCATGTCGCTCGAAAGCCGTAGCGGTCTTCCCCCAGACTGGCTGAAAGACTATTCATCCACATTGTGGCTGGACTTCTCCGCCTGGTTGAATCAACAGACCGAACCCGATCTTTTTCGTACTCAGTCCAGTCAATCGTTTTCCGAGGCGCTCTCCGGCTTCGATGTGGCGCGCAGCCAGACACAGCAATGCTACGATAACGTGCTGAAAGAGATCGTCGAAGAGATGGCTGCATTGCTGACCGAACGCAAGCAGATGTTCAACGCAGGTAAAAACCCTGCGGACATTGATCGCGCCGTACAAAACTTGCTGAGTAGTGATGTAATTGCCGTACTCGCCAAGCGCGGCTTTCTGCCGCGCTATGCTTTCCCGTTGGATGTCGTCGCGCTGGAAACTGGCTGGAGTCGCTGGTCGCGCGATGCGGATGTAGAGTTGAGCCGTGACCGCGCGATAGCGATTTCCGAATTTGCGCCTGGCGCTCAGGTCATTGCGCGCAAGAAGGTTTTTTCCAGCGCGGGGCTTTATATCGCAGGCAAAACTGACCGGCCTGAACGGAAATGGTATTCCCGTTGCCCCGACTGTGAGCAGATACGCGCTTTACCAGTACAAGAACCGTTGTTGGGCAACTGTTCCGTTTGCCAGCGATCAATCACCACTCAACACATCAAACCATTTGTCGAACCGACTGCTTTCAGCGTCAGAATAGGGGACGCTGAAAGACATCGCCGCACTTCGCTAATTCGCCAACGGCAAGGACTAACCCACTTTATTGATTCGGTCGCCGACACAGATTTTGAGGAACGCGGGCTATTTCAACTTGCTCTAAAAGAAGCAGGCAAGCTGTTTCGCTACAATCTTGGCCCTGAAAACAAAGGCTTCATGCTTTGCCAGGTCTGCGGTCACAGCGAACCAGGACGTAGCTTCAAAGCTGGCAAAAAGCATAAACGATTGCGACCTAGCTCCGGCAACACTGAATGTGTGAACGAACACCCCTGGACGAAACCGCTGGCCTACGGTCATCAGTTTGAGAGTTATTGTTTAATTGCGCGTCCGAATTTCAATAGTTCGTCCATTGAATCGCTCGCTTTTGCGCTACGCAAAGGGCTATGCAACGTACTTGAGGTCGAGGCTTCCGATATTGGTGTTTCGTGGCGTTGGCTTGCAAATCGGCGACAGGGAAACAAAAACGCTGAAATTGTCCTTTACGATCTCACGCCCGGAGGCGCGGGCTTTGTCAAAGAAGGATTTGATAACTGGCAACAGGTAGTCGAAAACGCCGTGCTGGTTTGCAATGACTGTACTTGCGAAGAGGCTTGTTACGATTGCTTGAAAGATTTTAGCAATCAGTCTTATCACGACCGTTTGAACCGCTTTATGGCCGCCGAGTCGTTGGCGCAGTAGCTTAATCAAATAGTGGCCTTCTTTTTTTTTGCGACTCATTCAAGTCTGCCGAACACATCCTTGATGACAGCGCCGCTTCTGAGAAAGCGTTCTGTGGCTGCCCAGGCGCGCCGCTGGTGTTCGCGCTCGGAAATGACTTCGTCGAGAGCAAGCTCAATGGTTTCTATCTCGGTCTTGGCTCCGAGTAGTTTCTGAGCTTGTTTGAGTTTGGCTTCATCGAGCGAGTAACGCTTCTGCTTGACTGCTGAACTTCGTGCCATTTTAGGATTCTCCTTTCGTGAATGCCCGTGTATGTAGGTCAACGCGCCAAATGTCAGGCTTGCGCCACGCGATATTCCTGTCGCCTGATTGCAGTCCAGTCAATCAAAGCCACCCACACATTTTCTTCGGCAGAGTATTGCACCCGTGCGTCTGCTTCCAAATCCTCGCTGTACAGCGTCAGCGATTGATGTTCGTGTAAGGTGATCTGCTGTCGGGCTAAATCTTCCACAGTGCCGATGCAATTCAATCGCAAGCGGCTTTGCGCGTCCGCGTTATTGAAATCTGCAAAAACTCTCGGTATGTCTTTCATCGGACATCGTTCAAGCTGCTTGCTGCAGTTGCTCCACCTTGATATGTCTGCCGAGCGCATCCGACAAGGCTAAGGTTTCGGCTCCGGTCAAACTTAATTTATTGAGACTGCCGTGTGCGGCAATAATGGCTTGGGCAATCACCAGCAGGCCGCGCGGGTCTTCGTCGGCTTCGGCGAGCGCCAACCGCAGCAAGTCCGCCGCTTCTTCCACATCCGCAGCCACGCGCTTTTGTAACCAGTCATCAAAATCAATCATTGTTTTGCCCTTTGCTGATACTCACGCCAAACAGCATGAGCTTGGTCAATGTCGCGTTGTTGTGTGGTCTTGTCGCCGCCACACAACAGCAACACAATCTCGTCTCCTGCCAACGCAATATAAAGACGGTAGCCGGGGCCGTAGTCTATGCGAAGCTCGTAAACACCTTCGTCAACCGATTTGTAATCGCCAGGATTGCCGCCGCGCAATCGTGCAATTCGTTTGATGATGCGATTGCGCGCTTCGCGGTCACGCAAATTGGTCAGCCATTCATCGAACGGAGAGTATCCGTCGAGCGTTTCATAAATCAAAACCTGCTTGGGCTGTCCATCAAACATCGCTTCACTTTAATTGGACAATAACAAATCAATCAAGACGAACCCATCTCAATCCGTTGCCGTTGCCATCATTGGTGGTTGATGCGGTTCGCCTTTGATGGCGACGCGATACCATTTGCGGGCGGAGCCTACGATGACGATGACCAAACCAACCATCAGGCACGCCGTGATGCCGGTGTTCAGGTACAACTGTTTCGGCCAGTAATTGAGCGTGATGTTTTGGTATCCGGCGGTCAGTTCGATGACGGTGATGAAGCTCAAGGGCAGGATGGTCACCCAGGCATACCGAGCCTTGCCATTGTTAATCAGGAATGTCGTGCAAACGCACAGCGCCACGCACGCCAGCATCTGGTTTGCCATGCCGAACAGCGGCCAGATGGTGGCAATCGAACCTTTCAGGATCATGTACGTCCACGGAACGACAGCCAGCACGCTGGCCAGAATCGCTCCGGGCAGCCAGTCGGGCTGCGCGAATTTCTTATGCACGCCGCCTAACACTTCCTGCATCATAAACCGAGCGACGCGCGTTCCGGCGTCCACGGTCGTCAGAATGAACAGGGCTTCGAACATAATCGCGAAGTGATACCAGTAACTCATCAGGTGCGACATGCCCGGAATCGCCGAAAAGATTTGCGCCATGCCTACGGCCAGACTGACTGCGCCGCCGGTTCGCCCGGCCAACCGCTCTTCGCCGACGGCGCGCGTCAGAGCTTCCAGGTTGGATTGATCGAAGCCCATCGCGCGGAGGTTCGCGTCAATTTTGGCAAAGGCTTCGACTGGCACGTTGATCTGGAAATAATCGTGCGGAAACATCGAACTGGCGGCGATCAACGCCATGACGCCAACGATGGATTCGCACAACATCGCACCGTAACCAATCGGGCGCGCATGCGTTTCCTTATCAATCAGTTTCGGCGTCGTGCCGGAACTGATCAGCGCGTGAAAGCCGGAAATCGCCCCGCAGGCGATGGTGATGAAAACGAACGGAAAGACTTTGCCGGGGATGATCGGGCCTCCGCCGTGGATGAACGCCGTCGTCGCGGGCATCTTAAACGTAGGCATGACGGCGAAAATTCCAATCGCCAAAAAGGCAATCGAACCGAGTTTCATATACGAGCTGAGGTAATCGCGCGGAGCCAGCAGCAACCACACCGGCAGCACAGAAGCGACAAAGCCATAACCCGCAACCATCAACGTGATGGCTGTCTTGTCGTATTTGAAGTAATGGCCGAAGGAAGAATTCTGGACGACTTCGCCGAAGACGACGGCCAGGATCAGCAAAATCACGCCGATGATTGTGCCTTCGGTGATGGCTCGCTGTGTGCCGCCTCGCCAGCGGAACATATACATTCCCATCAACAGCGCAATCGGAATGGTCATGGCAATCGTAAACAGCCCCCAAGGGCTTTCGGCCAAGGCGTTGATGACCGCCAAGCCAACGCCCGCCAACGCGACAATCAAGATAATCAAAATGGCAATGGTGGCGACGGTTCCGGTGACGCGATCAATTTCGCGCCGAGCGATTTCGGCCAGAGACTTGCCGCCGCTCCGCATGGAAGCCGCCAACACGATGAAATCGTGAACGGCTCCGCCCAGGACTACGCCAATGACCAGCCAGATCAATCCCGGCAAGTATCCAAACTGCGCCGCCAGCACAGGCCCAATCAACGGCCCCGGCCCGCTGATGGCTGCGAAATGATGTCCCCACAACACGTACTTGTTGGTCGGCGTGTAGTTCTGCCCATCGTTGAATTTATGCGCAGGAGTCACGCGCGAATCATCCAGCGCCAGCACTTTGGCGGCGATGAAGGCGCTGTAATAACGATAGGCGATGGCGTAAATGCACAACACCGCGATGAGGATGGGGACTGCGTTGAGGGTCATCAGTTGTTCTCCGCTGTGTGAGTAGTTCAAGAAAGAGTGATTAGTCCGTTGCGAAAATGAATGTTCAGGTTCAATCCGCGAAAGAAATCCAGGCCGAGCGCTCCGTCAACTCCGGCTTCCAACGGCAGGTCATAAGCGAGCACGGAAAAATTTTCTCGTTGCTGGCCAAGTGTCGAAAATTTGGCGACGGTGATTTGTGGCGCAAACTCAACGCGGCTGCCTGTGACAATCCTGGAGCCTTCGGAACTGTCTGACAGTTCGTAACCCAATGACAAAAGACGTTCGCGGCTGATTGCCGAAGAAGATGCGCCTGTGTCCAGAGCGAGCAGCAAAGAAGTGCTGCCAATCGGCCCAAAGACTTTGGCGCGTATGTGGATCAGATTTTCAAACGGGTCGAAGCGGATGCTCATAACAGGTAAATTCCGTCGTGTTTACCCAAGTATAAAAAAGCCGATTTTTGGGGCAACGGTTTGATCTTCAATGTTTCGGCGTCAAAGACGGCTCGGTCTTTGTGATGGCAGATGACTCGGCCACTTAACACATTGAAGTTTTCATCCTCTTCCGGGTCGGCAACCAGTACCCATTCGGAATCGAACCGCTTTTTGATTTCGTCCATCGTCAGAATCTCGTCAGTCGTCACGCTTGCTGTTGCAGTAGCCATAATTTGTTACTCCTTTCATTCGTCATTATCGAACCTGATGTTCAGGCTCTTCAAGAATTGTTTGTCTTCGTGGCTGATTTCGGCGAGGCGTTGTTCGACGGAGACCTGGGAAAATGGTTGCCGGTCTTCTTCCGGTTGCAGATCGCCGAGCACGATGGTGGCTTCGAGCATCAAATACACTTCGTGCCCGGCGTCGCGGAGTCGTTCGCGGGCTTCGGCGATGTCGTCGGAATCTTCCAGCGCGCGGTTGATCGCTTCGCCGAGTTCACGCACAAGTTTTTGCACGTAATCGTCCATGCGGATTTTCTGGAATCAGGCGTTCTTGTTCGTCGCTGAAAGTTCAGCGAATCGGAGTGACGACGACTTTGCGATAAGTGATTTTTTCGTGGTCGCCCTGAATCATAATCGGTCCCGAAGCGGCTTCGTTGCAATCGAGCGCGCCGCCCGTGATGCCTTCAATCGTGGTGTTGTCGTGAACCTTTTTGCCGTTCAACCAAACCGACAATTTATTGCCGACGATGATCGCTTCCATGGTTTGCCACTGGCCGACGGGCAGACTGGCGTTCATTTTTGGAGCGACGCGGCTGTACAACGCCATGTGGCTGTGAATTCCCGGCTCTTTGCCAGCATCGTCCAGCACCTGCAATTCGTACCGTCCGCGCAGATAAATGCCGCTGTTGCTGTTCGGTTCGACCTTGTATTCACACTGAATTTTGAAGTTTTCGAAATGATGGCGGCTGACCAGATTATTGGCATGCGGCTGATTGGTCATGGTTCCGTCCACGATTGACCAGCCGAGTTCCTTGTCCTTGACCTGGCCTAGCCAATGTTCCAGCGATTTGCCGTCAAACAGCACCACGGGCGATCCGAACTTGTGTTTGGCGTTGGCGTCGAAATTTCCCCACACCGGAGGTCGTTCGCCCAGCCAGGGAATTTGCTGTTCGCCAATCGTCAGCATTCCCAGCAAATGTCCTTCTTCGACTTTGGCGGTGTGAACGGCTTTGGGCGCGTTGGGACGACCGGCGGGCGAAAAGGTCAACTGATCGTTTTCGATTTTGATTTCCGGCAATTTCAATACGCTGCCGCTGCGATTCAGGAAGTAACCGGCCAACTTGCCGTCTTCCGTTTTCACTTCCAGCCAGTAAACCTGATTGCTGTATTGGCCTACGCCTGTGATGTTCCATTTGCCCAGAAAAGGGTTGTCTTGCGCCAGCGTCACCGCCGCCGCGCATAGCCAGATTGCCAGACAGAAAAACAGACTGATCGAACGCATTGCGAATTCTCCTTATGGTTGCGATTGGGTTGATGTGAGAGTTTACGTCGGCCAAGAGAATGCAACCGCCGCGAATCTTTTTCAATAGCTTGATTGACTGGTTTGACCAACCGGACTACATTGCGTTCGCCGAGTTCACGGCAAATTCCGCTCAACCAACATTTCTTTCGGAGGCTCAGGTTATGAAACCGCTCAGGCTGGCAGCAATCATTCTGTCGTCTTTGGTAGTCGCTTTGATCGTGGGGTATTCAGTGATTGGCAGCATCGCCAAGATGCGCGCTGCCGCCGCGATGGCCGATAGCGCCAACAAATTTCTGGCTTCGCTCAACGCCGAGCAAAAAGCCAAAGCGCAGTTCGCATTTGACAGCGACAAACGGACGGAGTGGTTTTTCGTGCCGCGCAACGAACGCAAAGGATTGCCGCTGAAAGAAATGACCGAAGCGCAGCGCAAGCTGGCGATGGACTTTTTGCGCTCCGGGCTGAGCGCCGCCGGGTATCAAAAAGCGACTTCGATCATCAGTCTGGAACCGATTCTGCGCGAAATCGAAGGGCCGAAACGAACCTGGCCGCGCGACCCTGAGTTGTATCACGTTGGCATTTACGGCACGCCAGGCGCGAAGGATCGTTGGGCTTGGAGTTTTGAAGGTCATCACATGTCGCTGAATTTCACCGTCGTCAAAGGCGAATTGATCGCTAACTCACCGGCGTTTATGGGGACGAATCCGGCGGAAGTTCGCGTTGGCGAACATAAAGGTTTGCGCGTTCTGGCGGGCGAAGAAGACAAAGGCCGCGCGCTGGTCGCTTCGCTGGACGACAAACAAAAAGCCGTCGCCATTTTCGATCAAAAAGCTCCGGCGGATATTTTGACGGCCAACAAACTGAAAGTTGATCCGCTGAAACCCGAAGGCATCGGTTACGGCCAACTCACCAAACAGCAAAAAGAGTTGTTCAGCCAATTGCTGGAAGTGTATTTGAGCAGAATGCATGACGACGTTGCTGCTGAACGTCGCTCGAAATTGAAAGCTGCCGGGTGGGACAAAATCTTTTTTGCCTGGGCGGGCGGAGTGAACAAAGGCGATTTGCACTATTACCGATTGCAAGGGCCGACGTTTCTGGTCGAATACGACAACACGCAAAACGACGGCAACCACATTCATTCGGTTTGGCGCGATTTCAATGGCGATTTCGGAGCCGACTTACTGCGCGACCATTACAAAGCCGCGCCACATGGTTCAGCCAAGAAAGGCAACTAACTTTTGTGATTGGCCACCGATTGCAAAAAAGAGAAGAGCATCAAAAGCCGGGCGCTCAAAGTTCGTACCCAATCGTCAGCACTTTGAACTGTCCGGCTTCTTCGACAAAGAATAGCTCAAATTCTCCTCGTTTCACTCGATAAATGACTTCGCCGGGTTTAGCGGAAAACTTGTTTAACCCATCATTCAGGATTTCCGAGTCGTCGTACTTTGCATATTCGCGCTGATAATTTTCTTTGTAACGAGCAGAAGTGAACATTTCCAGTGAAATGTTCCGACGATAAAGCGCGTTCATCTTTTCGTAAGTGCTGGTTATGTCCAGAACAAACTGCCTGATTTGACCGCTTCGGGGACCTGATTCTCCATATTTTTTCTCAACCGCTTCAAATTCTTCTTCCAGTATTTCAAAACCTGGCGGTGTGGGAGAGTCGTAATCTTCCGGTTTGCTAAAGGCGAGATCATAATCAGTTTGCATATAAACCAAATTCCAAAACCCAAAGAAACCTCGTTTCAGTGTTTCGTTATCAACCTTACCGATCAACTCCCGACAACCGCGTTCAGGATTCATAAACACATAGACATCACAGAACAGTAGGATGTTGCGTTGTCGGCGGGCAGGATCGGTGACGTAAAGTTCATCAAACAGAATGTTCAGGTCGAGTGTTTCGCGCCAACGGTTGACGAAATGGTCCGCCGCCTTTTCAGCTTGGCGTAACTTTTCTTGGTGCTCTTTGGTGTAGGCAGGTTCATTTTTTTTCTGCTTAGTACCGTGTTTATCGTGCGATGTGAATATGTCGCCGGTCGGTTGAAAAACGGGCAAACTCAGCAACAGTATCAGCATGAAAGGTTTTACAAACATGGTCAGCCTCCTTGGTTCAATGCTTGGTTCGGGCGAAGAAAATTTCGCTGGAATGACTCGTCAACGGACCTGACGAGCGACGGCGAATGTATGGCGTTTAACAGGGAGGAGGCTGGCAGGATGTGGCAGTTTTTCGAATTTTGTCCGGCGGTGAGAAATTGCCACAGTTCAATGGCGCGATGAGTTGGCAAGAAACAACCCGACGACGAACAGCAGCATGGTCAAAGCTTCGGAATCGCCGAAGTTATAATTGGTCAGCGAACTGAGCGTGAAGCCGATGATGGCGGCGAACGCGCCAAGCGGCAGGCTTGAGGAGAAAAGGCCGATCTGGTTTTCAGGTCGGCTTTTTTGTTTGAAATCCTTGTAAGCGGCAATCAGCAAAACAGCAATCCACCAGCCGTAACAAAGCAGAGCGGGCACGCCTCTGTCCATTGCAATCTGAATCGGTGTGGAGTGCGTGTGCGTGATGTAATTGCCGGGGAAGCCGAGTTCCTGCCAATGCAGTTTGTGCGAATCCATGCCGATGCCCAGCAATGGATGTTGAGGAATCACTTTCAAGCCAGCTTGCATGTAACCGATGCGGCGAAGTGTGCTGTCGTCGTTGAAGCTGGTCACGATTTGCTGGCGGGCTGAAGTCACCACATACACGCCCAAAGCTCCGAGCAAGACTGCCGCAATCAAGGCGGTCATCACGGCGCGCCGGCCTGCGCTGAACGAAACGATCAACAACGTCAGGATGAACGACGCAATTACCGCCCGCGAAGCCGTCAACACCAACGCCAAACCAAACAGCACGAACAAGGCGGAGCAGAGAAGCATCCAGTTTCGATTTTTTGCACTGCGCCAGTTCATCAAGCCAACCAAGAATCCGCCATAAGCCAGCAAGGCCAGAATCTGCATTTGTTCAGCATACGTCAGAAACTGCCGTGAAAACCCTGAAACGCGAAATTGACGGCTTCTGCCGCTGGAGGTGATGCCAAGTGGATTGGATTTGGCTTTGAGTTCGTCGGTGACGACCAGCGACACCGGCACAGGATCGCCCGCGTGCAAGGCTTCAAGCTCCAGAGTTTCGCCGGAACGATGCTGGCGAATTACGGAGGCGGCGGCTTCGGGCGACGCCACACGTTTGCGACCGATCATCCAGATTACATCGCCGGGTTGCAGTTTGCTGACGGCCAATGGGCTGTCGCGTTCGATGGCTGAGATAATCATTCCTCGTCCCATCGCCTTTTCCGCCAAGCTGAATCCGACTCCGCACAACGCGGATGTGGCCAGCAATCCGGCCAGAAATTTAACGCCACTGGTTTTCAGGTTTGTCGTCAGCAGATACACGGTGGCGAACAAAACCAGAGTTTTCAATTTGGGCAGGCTGATTTCCGGTTCCAATGAAAAGACCGAAGATAACGTGGTCAGCGCGATAAAGCAGGCGAGCGGCACATCCATCGGAGTTCGCGCGAAGTGGAACTTTCGCAGCGCCAGATCACGCAACGACCAGGCGATCAATGCCAGCCCCAAACTGATTTGGGACGCCGCAATGGAATGGGGAATCGAAAGTGAGAAAAGAATCAGGAAGAAAGAAAGCGTCCGATTGGCCAAACGGGAAAACAGGTTTACGGCTTCAACGGCTGACAGACAGTCGAGCAATGTGTGGGGACTGGTGATGAGGCGGGGAATCATTGAAACTTGAACGGTACTGGCAACCGGCAACCAGCCGCTCCATTTGAAACCAGCGCCGTGACAGGATCACGGTCACGGCGCTGCCCAAGGTTTTCCGCGATGAGTTATTGCTTCGCGTGCTCAGCATTTTCCAGCAACTGTCGCTTTTCTGCGTACAGTTTGCGAAGTTGCTGTTGCTGAATTTGGTCGTTCGGATTCGCGCGAAGTTCCGTTCGGCATTGTTCCAGCGACTCTTCAAGTTGGGTCAGCCGTTTTTCAAACGCGCTGCGGGATTGGGTATTCCAATTCGCTTTGAGTTTGTTGACTTCTGCCAATCGCCGATTGAGTTCTGCCCGAATCTGATCTTCATCAGGCAACAACGCCGATTGCACACCGGTCAAACTCAACCGCGTAGGATCGCCGTTTGGCGTGCGACCGGAAAGTCCGTAAATGCTTGTGACGACCAGCGCGATTGCCAGAGCGCCTGCCCCGGCCATTTGCGGCAGCGTGAACGTGAACTGACGAGCTTTGAACCGTTCCCACCAGGTTTCTTTCGGGAATTCTTCGCGCGTTTTGCGTTCGGAGGCGGGCAATTCCGCTTCGAGCGTGTTGGCGATCCGAACCCAAATTGCTTGTGGCGGCGTGTGCAACGGCAATTCACGAGCTGCGGTTTTGATTTCAGTGAATTCCAATTTCAGATTCTGGCAGGTGGGGCAAGCGTCCAGATGTTCTTCGATTGATCGTTTTTCGTTATCTGTAATTTCCGTTCCTTGTTCGTCCAGGAACTCAGACAACGACTCGATTACTGCTCGGCATTCCATACAACTTCCCTCTCTGTTGCTACTTACCTTTTTTCGCAATTGCCGATGGCTACCCGCGTAGCGTGAATCTTGTGAGGATTGATAAAAACCGGCAATTGACGACTGACGAGTCATGCCTTCTTGTTCAGCAAATCGCGTAACTTCATGCGGGCTTTATGAAGTTGCGATTTCGAGGTTCCAACACTGACTCCCAGCATTTTGGCTATTTCCTCATGCTCGAAGCCTTCGACATCGTGCAGGACAAATACCGTTCGGTAACCGCGTGGCAATTGCCGTATGGCTTTGTCCAACGACAATCGGTCAACGTGGCGTGGACGTTCCGTGACCGATTGAATGATGTCCTGTATTTCGCCAATCTCGCCTTCCTCAGTCGTTTTTTCGTACTTCACGCCGCGTTTGCGGAAGTGCATCAAAACATGATTGACCGTCATGCGGTGCAGCCAGGTCGTAAAGGCGGATTCACCGCGAAAACTGCCAATCTTGCGGAAGAGCTGAATGAAGACTTCCTGCGTCAGGTCTTCGGCCTCTGTCGCGTTCGCCAGCATGCGCAAACACAAGCTGTAAACGCGGCGATTGTGACGCTCGTAAAGCGTCTCAAAGGCTTTGATGTCTCCACGCGATGACGCCTGTGCCAAGTCAAAATCGCCCTTGGCATTGTATATCCCATTCGCTGTCACGCTGTTCGGTTGCCCCCGGAAGCGGCATCACAGATTTATTCAGGATTGGCGGCGCGGCGTTGAAGATATGCTTAAAGAACTCCGTCGCAGCTCGTCGGCCTCTGTGATGCCGCCCTAAAAAGTGCGGTTGCTCTCTTCAGATCAAATTTAATCTCGACCGGCATTCGCGGTCTGATGTGAGTTTTGAATCGGCGGAAAGTTCGCTGAACCCACCCGCCGTTAAGGCGCGCCATCATAGCCCAACGTTGTGAAAAGCCGCAATAACCTGATTGGGTCTTAATGCCGGAAAATCCGCAAACTTCGTGTTCGCTTTTGTCACGCCTCGCATTGTAGAATCCGCGCTCGCTGCGAAACTCGATTGTCCCATCCAAAAAAACTCGCGGCGCATCTTCCGACACTGAGTCATTCGCAAATTGGGAAATCCGTCTTATGCCACGCATTGGAATTGAACTGAACAACGTTTGTAATCTGGATTGCACTCACTGTTTTCGCAGCATCTATCGCGGCGGAGCCGAAAACAACAAAGACCTGTTTTTGCCGCCGGAATTGCTGGACAAAATTCTGGCCGAAGGCAAACCGCTTGGCTACAACCACGTCGCCATTACCGGAGGCGAACCGCCCATGCATCCGCGTTTCGGCGAATGTCTGGACATCATCGCCAAACACGGATTCACGTATCACTTTCTGACCAACGCCAGAAATTTTCAAAAGACGTTGAAAGCCGTCAGCGTACCCAATCGCAAAGCCAGATTGACCGGAATCAGCTTCAGTCTGGATGGCGCAACTGAAGCGACACACGACAAAATTCGTGGCAAAGGTTCATACAAGGAAGTCGTCACCGCCGTTGCCATGTGTCAGGCCGTCGGAATCGAACCTTCGCTGATTACCACCATCAACAAAGCCAATCGTCACGAAATTGACCAGTTCGCCCTGTTGGGTTCGCATCTGAAAGTCCGCCGCCAGGTGTTTGGCCACCAAAATCCGACCGAACACAACATGGGCGAAGACCTGATTCTGCCGCTCAATGAATGGCGAGCCGTCGAACGAGATGTGGCGCGTGTCATGTCCGGGTTTCGCCACGAAATAACAATGGCAGTAGGTTTTTACACGGAATACTATTTGCCGCGGTGCGCTCCATTAATGATGGATGACCTTAACATTGACTATAAAGGTCGCCTGACACTCTGCTGCCAGTTGTCGAATTACCGCGACGCACAAGAAGACGGCGAAGATGTGGTTGGCGATTTGAAGAAGATCAGCTTGCCGCAGGCGCTCAGCAACCTCATGGATTTGATCGGCAAGGTTCACAAGGAGCGGCTGGCGATGGCCGCCATTCCAGACCAACGAGAAAAGCTGCATTACCCCTGTCTGGTTTGCGTGGATCGGTTCAGCAAAACCAGTGAACAGCCCATGCTGGTGCAGGTGGCCGGATTGCAGCGCGAAGCCAAAGCCGCGACAGTTTGAAATTGCCTTTTTCAGAAACAAAAAATGGCTTGAGAAGCGACAGGTCGCTTCTCAAGCCATTTTTGTTTTTCAAGCTGGCATTCGGTTACTTGGCGACGATCTTGATCGGAACTTCAACTTCCTTCACGTCGGAATTGTTGGTTTCGATTTTGATCTTGCCAGTGTGAGTTCCCACCGGAGGTTTTTCGCCAAACCCAACGCGCAAGACGATGGTTCGCCCAGACGGATCGTTGGATTCATTTTGGATTTTGAGGAAAGGCAATGTGGACGTAATGGATTTGACTTCCAGTCCATCGCCCCGTCCCAACTTGATCCAGACGAACTTGCTCAGATAAGTCACGTCTCCTTCAGGATCGGAAACCGGCACATTTTCAAACACCAGATTGGCCGGATTGACCGTTACTGCCGGAGCGATGATGACCTGTAAATCCACTGTCAATTCCGGCATTTGTTTGCTGTCGGTTGCCAATCGAACCGTTTGAGTATGATTTCCAGTTGGCAGCGTGGGCGAACTGAGGACTTCCAACGAGTACCGCTTGCCCTCTTCCAGCGTTTGGAGCTTGACGCTGAACGCTTCGCCGCCCGGAGTCATTTGTGTGATTTTGATCGGTTCGGCGGTGTTGTTGTAAACGGTAATCAATCCGTTGGCGCTCAGCCCGCGCGGCGAACGAGTGCTCCACTGATTCGTCGGACCGACGATGAACGGACCGACAATCTTTCCCTGTGGCGTCATATCGTTGGGGACTATGAAATTAATCACCAGAGTGAACTGCGGTTTTTGCGGATCGTTGGTGTAAACCTCGGCGTTTTTTGAAACCGGCCCGGCATAACCTTCGGTTCCTACCGACAAGGTGATTTTACCCTCCTGTCCGGGGGGAACGACTTTGGTGAAGTCGCTGGCTGTGCAACCACAGGTCGGCGCAACTCGTGTGATAACCAAATCCGCTGTTCCTTCGTTTTTGAAAACATAGGAATAAGCGGCAGCCGTTCCTTTTTTCACTTCGCCCAGATTATGTTCGGTTGATTTGATGACCAGCTTGGGAGAGCCGGCAGATGTGTTGGTGTTTTGTCCAAAAACAATTCCGGTCAGCATCAAAAACGCAATTGTCAGACCGATCAGATTTTTCGTTTTCATTTGGAAACTCTCCAGGGTGGTAAGTGGTAAATTGTTAGCGCTACTTGGGCGACGCGCAGTGTAACAGGGCTGGGAAATCTTGTCACCGCTGAAATCCTGCGCGGCGTTGTGGCAACGGGCAGAGTTCGCAAATCAAGATTTCCAGCAGCAAACGTGGCGTGGCCATGGACGTTTTCAATGCGACGTCGGTTGCCGCGATTCGCTGAATCCCTTTCAGAATGTGCTCGGTTTCAACGCGGCGAACGCGTTCATTGAACCGGCCAACGACATAAGGCGACATACCCACGATTTTGGCGACTTCGGAATTCGGCGCGTTCTGTTTCATCAATTCTTTCGCGCCCAGCATCTTGCGATAATTGCTGGCCAGCGCGCCCAGAATCATCAAACTCAAAGTCTGCGGATTTTCCGAAGCGTTGTCGAAAATCCGGTGCAACAGGTTCAACGCTTTCTTCCGGTCGCCGTCCACCACCGCATCGGTCAGTTCAAAATTGGAATGTTCGCGCGAATGCCGAACCAGTTCGTTAATTTCATCCTGCGTGATTCGCCCCTTGTCGCCCACAAAGGCAATCAATTTGTCGAGTTCGTTCGACAGACGCATCAAATCCACGCCGACCATTCCCACCAGATACGCTGCCGAAGCCGCATCCATCGAACAGCCCGCTCGTGTGACGTAATCGCGAATCCAATTCGGCGCGCCATCGCGTTCGTCCAGAGCTTCGAAACTGACGACTTCGCAACCTTTTCGCAGCGCCGTCGAAATGTTGCGCCGGTTGTCCAATCCGTCGCTGACGAACACCAGCACGGACGTGTCCACCGGTTTTTTCAAATAGGCTTTCAACAACTCAAGCTGGTCATCATCGCTGATTGCTTCAAAACCCGTAACGACAATCATCCGCCGAGGCGAAATCATAGGGAACTGTTCTGCCAACGCCAGAGCCTCGTCCAGATCACCTTGCGCGACAGAAATCGCCGCATAGTTGAAATCGCGCACCGCAGCATCCACCGCCGCTTCGGTCAATTTTTTCAACGCCTGATCGCGCGAATACCTCTCCGTCCCTTCAAACAGATAAAGCGGCGCAATCTGTCCGCCTTTCAGTTTGCGGTAAAAATCGGTTTGCGATTTCAGCGCGTCTTGTGAACCGGCTTTTTTCATTTGTCGGAATCAAAAACCTTCCAGAATCGTCGTCATTATGCTTTTGGCAAAATCGCGCGCAATGCGATCTGTTGCAGGGCCTTCTTCGCTGAAGAAAGTTTTCGGATCGCCCGCGATTTCGTATTCGCCGCGAAAGATCAGATTTTGATTGTCGAACAGAATCTTGTTTTTGGTTTGATCCTTGACGGTGACGGCAACGGTGACGGCGACTTCAAACACGCGCGCGCGTCCCAAATCATCCAATCCGACCGGACGATAGCTGAACGCCTTGATCGTGCCGAGCATTACGGCATCGGCGTCTTCGGCGGTCGAAACCACGCGCAAGGCTCTCGCTCGCCTTAACACTTCATCCACCACCGCCGAAGTAAAACGTTGCTCGACCTTGAACCGCAAGCTCGGATTTTGAAACGGCGGCACGGCGAAAGTTTTGATGTGTTTGGGCAAGCCATCGCCACGACCGACCGGTTTGTAACATTCGGTATATCCGCTGACCAGCAACAGGATCGTTGCCAGAAAAAAGATTTGCGTGTTTCGTTTCATAAATGCTCCTCGGAAGTCGGCGGCCAAAATCTCCCGAAACGAGCCAGACTGTCAAGCCGCTCAAATGCCGTTTGCTTTGTTAATGCTCGCCGCCCGGTTCCGTTATGAGTTGCGGAGGATACGATGCAAAAAATCGCAATTGAAACTCGCGGGTTGACGCGCCGGTTCGGGACGCAGCTTGCCGTAAACGAGGTGAATCTGGCTGTTCCCGAGGCCAGCATTTACGGGTTCCTGGGACCGAACGGAGCAGGCAAAACCACCACCATACGCATGCTGCTTGGATTGATTCGCCCCAACGACGGCGAAGTGAAATTGTTCGGCGAACCGTTTGCCGAAAACCGTTTGTCGCTGCTTCGGCGCGTCGGCGCTTTGGTCGAAACACCGTCGCTGTATTCGCATTTGACCGGACGCGAAAATCTGGAAGTCACGCGACGATTGATCGGAGCCGAACGAAAGCTGATTGATCGCGCGTTGGACATTGTCAGATTGTCAGCCGACGCGCATCGCCGAGTTCGTGAATACTCGCTGGGAATGCGCCAACGGCTGAGCCTGGCCTTGGCGCTGCTCAACAATCCAGACCTGCTGATTCTGGACGAACCGGCGAACGGGCTTGATCCGGCGGGCATTCACGAAATGCGCGATTTGATTCGCCGCCTGGCTTCTGAATTCGGCATCACGATTTTTCTTTCCAGCCACCTGCTCAGCGAAGTCGAACAGGTCGCCAACCACATTGGCATCATTCATCAAGGCAAGCTGGTGTTTCAGGGAACGCTGGCCGAACTGCAAACCGAACGGCACGAACATCTGACCTTAGGCGTGGCTCAACCCGATCAGGCTGCGAATTGTTTGACCGCTGCCGGTTGGCAGGTGAAACGACTCGACGAGGGAATGTTGGGCGTTGCTGCAACAACGCGCGAAGCCGCCGTTCGCATCAACAGTCTGCTGGTCGGGCAACGATTGGATGTGTTTCACATCGCGCTGACGCAAGCTTCGTTGGAAGACATATTCCTGAACCTGACAAATGGCTCTGCCGAAAAGGAGGCTGCCCGATGACGATTTTTCGAGTGATGCATGCCGAAATGCTCAAGCTGAAACGCACCTTGGCATTCCGCATGGTGTTTGTCGCGCCTGTGCTGGTGGTGGCGCTGATCTTTTTTATCCTGTATGAAAAAAAGGATTTCAAACCCGATTTCGATTTGTGGGATTCGGTTTTGAAAATCGCGCTGAACTTCTGGGCGGTCTTTATGATGCCGCTGCTGATTACGCTGGAAACGGCTCTGCTCAGCGGGTTGGAGCACGGCGAAAAGCAGTGGAAACACATTCTGGCGTTGCCCGTCACGCGAAAATCCGTGTATCTGGTCAAACTGCTGACGGTTCACATACTGATTTTGATCAGCATGACGGTGCTGATTGTTTTGGCGCTTCTGGTCGGGTTTCTGTTCATGAAAATCCGCCCTGCGTTGGCAAACGCAGGCCTGCCGCAGTGGGGATGGCTTTTCAAACACGCCTGTTATGTCTGGCTGGCTTCGTGGCTGATTATGGCCATTCACACCTGGATCAGCATTCGCTGGGCGAGCTTCACAGTGACGTTGGGAGCGGGCATTGCCGGAACGTTTTTCGCGCTGTTCGCCGCCAGCGCCAAATTCGGAAAGTATTATCCCTGGCTGTTGCCGGTGAATGTCTTTTCGGATGAACGACTGGCCATGGCGCTTTGGATTGGCGTTGTCGGAGGAATTGTGGCGACGGTGCTTGGGTGCTGGGACTTCGTCCGGCGCGATGTGATCTAACCCATGACTGCCTGAGATGTCGTGCTGGTTGTTAATTGTCCGAAGAATTTTACTGACTTATACTGCGCTCGCATTCGTGGAGGAAAGCGTATGGACGAAAAGCGATATCAAGATTGGTGGCAATTGCATGTGCGGGTTGCGTTGGGTGAGCGGCTCACATCTGAAGAAGAGAATGTCTACCTTGCAGGACGCACGGAACTGGAATCAGAGGAACAGGCCGAACGTAAACCAGAAACTGCTGAAGTTCAGTACTTACAAAACCGAGTGCGGGAATTGATCTCTCGCAATCGTGAACTGGCGCGGCAGGAAGAACTGCTAAGCCAACAAGCGGTTCAATTGGAAGCGCGTTATTTGTCGGTGACTGGTGAAAGGCTTGGGCTTGAGGTGTAGATGCCACATCCATTGCACGAACAAGTGCGTCGGAGTTTCGCTTTTCGCTGTGGTTATTGTGGCGCAAGAGAAGCGGAAGTCGGCGGCGAATTGACAGTGGATCATTACCAACCACGAGCGGCAGGCGGCACTGATGCTCTCAGTAACCTGGTTTACTCCTGCTCTCGTTGTAATCAATACAAAGGCGAATTCTGGCCGACCTCGGAACAATTGACCGCTGGATTTTTTGTTCTCCATCCAAAGCAAGACGAGCTTGCCAAACATCTACAAGAAAATGAATTTACCGGCGAGTTGGAAGCGTTGACGATCACAGGCGATTTTCATTTGCGATTGTTGCACCTGAATCGCCCGCAATTGATTGCCCAAAGGATGGAACGTAGGGCCTTTGGTCTTTTACGACAACGAGCAGAGTTATTGGAGACCCAAATCAAACAGCATGAGCAGACAATTCAAGCGCTGGAAGAGTATGTGCGCGTTCTGCTCAATTGGCTCAGATTCGGACCTCCACAATGAAAGCTCCAAGGATCAACCTTAATTACCGCGCAATCTGCGAACCCAGCCATTCCGTCCGCAGTTTTTTCATTTCCGCCGTCACTTCCTTGTTGATGCTTTCAAACGCTACGACTTCCAGATTCGGGTCTTCGGTAAACGTCAGTTGGAAGGTTTTTTTCAGACCGCGCTGTTCGGCTTCGATGGTGATGGTATCGCCTGGTTTGTGTTTTTCCAGAATCGCTTGCACGTCCGAAGGCTTGCTGATCGCCTGACCATCGAACAGCAAAATCTTGTCGCCGCGATCCAATCCGGCTTTGTACATTGGGCCGGTTCGCAAGGTCGGACTGCCTATAATCACCGCGCCTCCTTGTTCCCGAAGCTGCCCGTCCAGCCACAATTTGCCCGGTCGCACTTTGCGAAGTTGAAATCCGGCTTTAGCCAACAAGCCTTCGTAATCCGGCACTTCGCGGCCCTCGATGAAGCGCGCAAAGTGATCTTTCGCAAATGCCGCATCGCCAGTGTATTTCGCCAGCGAAGCTTTCAGGTCGGCAATCGTGTACGGTTTGGCAGGCGCGTAATTTTTTTGATGCTTGCCGTGGTCTTGCCAGAGTTGGCGCATGTAACCATCCAGCGTTTTGCCAGTGAACTTCGTGCGCAAGGTCAAATCCAAACCTAATGCCACAGCGCTGCCGTAGGTGTAATACGACAGGAAATTGTTCTGCAGGTTATTTGGATCCGCCGCCGGAGCCCCGTCGGCATACACGGCTTGTTGACTCATTTCGATTGCTCCGTGCAACAAACGTCCCGGCGTATTGACGATGGCATTGATCGTAAAACCCAATCCGCGCGCGAAGCTGGCGTCATCGCCGCTGAAACCAGCGCGCTTCATCGCCAGATTGCCGTAATACTGCGTGAAACCTTCGCCCACCCACAGCCCGTCGGAAACGTTGGCGTCTTCAAAGTTGAACGGTTCCAGTGTTTTCGGACGCAGCCGTTCGACGTTCCAGGCGTGAAAGTATTCGTGCGACACCGTGCCCAGATTGCCGCGCGCGCCTCCGGCCTTGATCGAACGTGTGCTGGTCAAACTGGTCGAATTGCGATGTTCCATGCCGTCGCCGCCGATTTGCGGCACGTAGTTGGAAATGAATGTGTAAGTGCCGAAATCGAAATCGGGCGCTTCGCCGAAGATGGCGTTTTGTTCGGCGACGATCTTTTTGCACATTTCAGCGAACTCATCCACTTCGGCGTCCGAAGCCGCCGGATCATTGATCGCCAGCCGAATGGTGTAGGTTTTGCCGTTGGATTGAATAGGCCATTCGCGCAGCCGGAAGTTCGCCAGCATCGTCGGCGAATCCATGAAGTATTGCAGATGCGGCGCGGTGAAGACTTGCGGATCGGCTGTGGGAACCAACTGTGTGGCGACTTTCCAGCCGGGCAAACCTTTGAAGCGAATCGTGACCGGCGCGTTTTCAAAACCGCGCGCCCACATAAAAGTCGCCGGAATGCTCAGATGCGCCATCGAAGCGTCAATGCCTGTAAACGTTCCTGAACCTAAATCCCCGAACAAGGTGTAACTGATTTGGACTTTGCCTTTGTGCCCGGCGATGTTCCATTGCGTAGGGTTCGGTCGCGTGAAGCCGAGCGCCGCTCCATTGCCGTCCGTAGCGCGCACGCTGTAAACGTTCTTGGAAAATTCCTGCGCCGCATACCGCCCCGGCGAAGACCGGCTCATCCGCACTTCCAGCGGTTTGCCCGCCGGAGCGCCGGTGAAGGTAACCATAATTTCGGCTTCGTGATGCGCGGCGTTGGGGAACGAAATTTCATATTCGATTTTGCCTTGCGCCAGGGCCGACGCCGACAGCAGCGATAAGATGGTAGTCAGGAAAATCAGGCGAAGGTTTATGAACAAACAATTACACCCGCGTTGAAGCATGTTTCGATTTCTCCTCAATCGTCAATGTACAAACTGGTTTTCAGAAATGATGATGAATTCAGTTCAAGAACAGGAAATTCTCTTTGAAGTGAGTGGGCAGGATACATTAGCGGCGTGAAGATGCCCAACCCCGTTCGGAGAGCCTTTCCGCCAGCACGCATTCTCGTTTCAGTTCGTTGAGCGCGTGGTAGTACCAATAAAGGCAGACAGTCGCCAACAAATGGTAAAGAATCAGTCGCGTATGAATCAGATTGGCAAACAGATTCATGTATTCGCCGGGTTTCAGATTGCTCATCAGATTGTGATGAAGGAAAAACGACACGCCGACAATCACCGCCAGAATCAGAGCCAGTACCCAAAATCTAGGATAAAAAACCGAGCGCGGCGCCAGGCTCAGTTTGTCACCGGTTAACAGGCTGAGGGTCGCTTTGTGCCGACCGAATTGCAATTCGCGCTGCGTCGCCAGCACGAAATGAAAGGGAGGCAGCAGAAAAATAACCAGCAGGACGAGAAAGTAAACAATGTCTTTCAGGTAAGCCGCCTGAGCAGTGTAAGTCTGCCAGTTCATTTCGGTCACTGGATTGGTCGGCAGAAACAGACATGCTCCGGCAAAGACCAAAAGTGCGGAACCAAAAAAAATGGCAGCCGAGGCGGCTAATCCTTTGCGGCTGCCATCGCGCGTGAGTTTCCAGTCAACGGCCAACCCAGCGAGCGAAGTAACAAAGACAACAGTGAAGATTGCCGCGGCTACCCACAAACTGGCGCGTCCGTACCGATCAAACTGATAGGCGATTTCTCCCAGCAAGGCGACCGCATAGAGCGCCGCATACAATCCGCCGGCAATCAGCGCGTGAGTAAAATGACCGCCGAAAGACAAATCCAGCTTGCCAGACAAGCCCAGAGCTGAAGCGATTTCAGCAGGCGTGAGTGTTTGCAGCACACTTCGATCCGTATCCAGAACGCGCACTGCGGCTTCGAGCCTTTGCGCCTCACGCCAACAATGATCGCATTCCAGTACATGCGCTTCGACCGATTGCCGTTCCGATTCGCTTGCTCGTCCAAAGCAATAAGCCGTCAGCAAACGATTGATCTCCGGTTCGGCGCAATCCTGCATTCGGACGATGATTTGTTGATTGCCCACGTTTTCTCCTTCGTGAGTTGTCGTCGCCGGCAAGCGCCAATCCGCCTGATGATTTTTCGGAAGGTGGTTTGCCGTTGAGTAATCCGCATCGAAACATCTCTTCAGCGGCGTAAAGCTTGCCGCTCACTTGCGCCAACGTCATTTCCAGCATGTGACTGATTTCTTCCAGCGTGAACCCTTCGGTTCGCTTGAGCAGCAAAATGACCCGATGCTGTCTGGGCAAAGTCATGAGCGTTTCACAAACGTAAATCACCAATTCGTAATCCCATTTTGGCTCCGGGATCGTTTCGACAAAGTCGTGCAACTCTCCCGGTTCGTCCATCGGCAGAACCGATCTGCCTCTCTGCCTGCGCCAATAATCATTGATCTTCCCAATCAGAATGTGTTCAAGCCAACTGCCGAGCTTGCTTTCGCCGCGAAAGAGTCCGCGCTGCATCTGACTGAGCGCAGCCAGCAGGGCTTCCTGAGCCACATCCTGGCAATCCTGCGCAGGCACTCCTTTGCGCCTGGCAATCCATTCGAACCGTTCTGAGAACTTAAGCGCAAACTCGTCCGCGGCAGCTTCCTCTCCGCTGACGATGGACGCAACTAAAGACAAGTCTTCAACATGAATGGGCTGAAGTGTAGACATCGTAACCTCCTGAAAATTGGCCGAACCTACAGGGGCGTTAGTCTTCCTCAGGAAAAGCTTGGGGGAAGGCTGAAAAATATTTTCGGCTCTGTCAAAAATTTCGCCACTGCCAACGACTAAGACAGTGAACGCAACCTTATCGGGGCCGAAACCGAAAACTGCCAACGCAAAAAGGAACCGTCCCAAGCGTTTCCTCAAGCGGCGACAGAACTAAAGTGAATGGCAAATTACAAGACGCCGCGCACTTTAGCGGAGACTTCGGCCCCGGTCAATAAATGGTGACTCAACGGCTCGAAGTCGTGATTCTTTTATATGGCTATGATTTGTAAGTCCTGTAATGCAATCAATGTTGATGACGCAGTTTTTTGTACAACTTGCGGAGCAATGCCAGTGGACAATCCTGCCCCATCGGCTGTTCCCGCATTGCCACCATTCAAACCGCTCTTTTCTTTGGTGCCACGCGATGTGAACGAGGTAGACAGGCCGCAACAGTACTCGGTTCCACCTTTGTATGAGGCGGATGTTGCGGAAGGAAGGTTGCTAGCAGCAAGCAATTCGTATGAATACTCACCTTCTTTTATAAGTGCTGGGGTATTCGAGCGTTGGTTCGCCTGGGTACTAGATATCGTTATTGTCATACTAGTTAGTTTGCTGGCGTTGATCCCGCTACTTGGCGGAATACTGGTCGCTATTACTGGCACAGGGTACTTGTTGATGCGCGACCACAGAGGCGCGAGCATCGGCAAGCGAGCAATGGGTTTGCGGGTAATTGGCAGCGATGGTCGTCCCGCTAACCGCAATGCTCTGATTCTCCGCAATACGCTTCTTGCGCTTCCTTACCTGCTGCACTTCATCCCTTATCTGGGCATCTTTTTGACAATGATCGTTTGGATTCCAGTCTGTTTCATTGAGTCGTTGAGCACCTTGATAACCGGCAGGCGAATCGGAGACAGGTTAGCGGGAACGATTGTCGTGAAGAATTGAGGCCGATTGGTGTGCCTTACACGCGCCAGGGTCGCGTCAGACAGTTCTTGGCAATGATTGTAGGGAGTTCGCCTGTGTAACGAGATTATGAACATGCCGAATCCATTACCGAAACGTTATGGCCAACGGGTCTACTTCCTGCTGTTGGGCGCGCTGTTGTTGACTGGCGGCTGCGATGACCAACGTCCCCCCAGCCGCAAAGAGTTGGGAGCACAGGCAACACCTGTTTCCAAATCGAATGATCGGATGGCAACAACTGATGATCTGGTGGTTTACCTGGACATCAGCGAGCCAATGAAAGGTTATGTGCATCACGATCAGTCTGTCTTCAACCGCACATTGCGCACGTTGCGCGAATTTTCGACCACGCTCTCGCCACCTGTGAAGGTTCATTTGCGAAAGGTCAGCGCCGGAGTTGGCGAACTACAGTCAGACATTGAAATCAACCGTGCTGCGCACAGCAAAGCAATCTATACCGGCAATCAGAGCAATCTGGTGGGGGCAATCGGTTATTTCAACCAGAATCTGATTCCAGCTTCGGGCAAGGATCAGGTTGCGATTACACCTCCGCGCTTCCACATACTGGTGACGGACGGGGTGCAGTATTCTCGCCAGGCCAGCGCCGACGGTTCCTGCTCTTCCGGTTCCGATGCCTTTTGTATGCGAAAGAAAATTCTGGATTTGCTCAATCAGGGATGGACTGGAGCGGTCCTCGGCATTCGCAGTCAATTCGGTCCAAAGTTCTTTTCTGAGCAGGCAAAAAGTTACGTTGATTTCACAACCGATGGACGGCCTGTCGAAGAGCACCGGCCGTTTTACCTGTTCGTTTTCTCGCCTGACCACGCTGCGCTCGACAACTTCGTTATTACTCTCAAAGAGGCATTGCGAAGAGACGTGAATGAAAAAGACCTTTTATTGCGAGAACTGCCATTGACAGGAAATTACAGCGAAGGGGCGATCAACTTTGATCCGGCATCCGGTTTCCAAACTCCCGACAAAGCCAAATTGCGCGTTTCCAAAATCCCTGGCGATTCTCCTAACGACCCGTTGTTGATTTCGCTCAGACTCAAAGAGGCGAGCGCTGCGACTGAAGCTCCGTTCACTCTCAATCTCTCAGTGCCATGGTCTTCGCATGGCAAAGACTGCGGAGGAACGCAGGAACTCGCCAGCGTGCTGGATTGGCAATTGGAACAGACCTATCCCGCCAAGGAAGAAACTGGAAAACGCTATCCTGAAATTGACCAGAAGATTGTTGTTGAGTCTGGCGGAAACGATCAACTGAAACTTTCGGCGGTCGCCAGATGGCCAAAAGCTGCGGGGACGCCAGGCTGGCGAGGGTATCGGCTCGCAGCTCGACTCAAACCCAATTCGGAACTGAATTGGATCAGGGCCTGGTCAACCGATAACGACCGAATTTCGGAAGCGGGAACCAGAACGCTTGATCTGAAGACGACTTTGCTTGGCCTGTGGCGGAATCCCGTTTTAGAGAAACAATCCATTGCTGAATTTTATCTGCGCATTGGGCCACAGTAAGTCCACGCGCCAACCGTTGTGTAAAAAAGTAGAGGCTAGAACAGTATGCTTTTCATTCTGCAAGACGAGGGAAACTCCTCTGCGTTTCTCAGATTTTTTATTGACCCATCCAGTTACGATGCCGAAGGCGCAGCAGACGTGGCGCTGAGCTGGGTGTTGACAGGCGTTGTCATCGCCGTGGTCTGCACTGCGCTGATGGCCGGCGGCAAATGGTTTTTCAAAGTGCGCGCTCCAATGAAGGCTCAGCGTTGGTCGCTATTGAAAGTGTTCGGTTGGCTGGTACTCGGATGGTTGCCGATTCTGCTGACGCTGGGTTTGATCTATTACTTCAGTATCAACTTTACGATGATCCTTGCCATCGGAGGGTATTTCAAAGGGGTCATCTTCACCGCGCTGTTATATGCGTTGGCGATGATCTTCGTTGATTTCATCGTCCCACGTTTCCGCACGGACTATGGCTGGTAAAGGGCGATTTCAGGAGGTGATCGCGTGAAAAACATTTTTATTGCTGTTGGCGGCAGCGGCGCCAAAGTGGCTGAGGCGTTAGTCAGATTGCTGGCTATCGGCTTTCCTACCAAATTCGAAACAAACGGCTACGCCACCAGTGCCGGCGATGATCTGCAAATCTGGCGGCTTGATCCGGACAGCAGTTCCGGCGCCGCACAGGCGTTGCAGGCGGCGGTGGGCGATTACGCGCAATTGCTCGACAGCCTGGGACAAGGCAAGGCGAGCAATCACTGGGCGATGGAAATTGAGCGCGACCGCGAAAACAAGCCGCAGGTACGCCATCTCAATCCGCTCGCGCTGCACGAGGAAAATCAGTCAGTGCCAACCCTGCGCGGCATCCTTAACTCACAGGGGGTGGCGGCGCATGGTTCTTTGGCAATCGACTCACAACCGCTTCTTTCGCTCTTTTACGAGGCCAAAGAACTGGATGTGCCGATTAATCGCGGCTTTTACCAGAAACCCTTCATCGGCGCGCCAGTCATGGCGGTCTTTGCAAAAACGCTTGCGGATTCGAACTCTCCCGGCGGGCGCAAATGCGATCTTGCTTATCTGGAAGATCAAAAGGTGCGCTTTTTCCTGTGCGGCAGTCTGCACGGAGGCACGGGAGCCTGCGGCGTGCCGGTAATGGCCAAGTTTCTGGGCGATTACAAAAAGAGCAAGCCGCGCCTGGATTGGCAGCTTGGCGGTTGTCTGCTTGCGCCCTATTGTGCGCCGCCCGATCCGCCTTTCGAGCAATTGCAGGATGCACAGCGACTGGCGGGCGCGCAGGATCAATTCATGCTCAACACAATGATCGGCGATTACGTGGGACGATTCGGCCACGTCCCGCCTTTCAACCGATTAGCCAACAACGAAGAGAAGCGCGAGTTGGTCAAACAGATTTTGCTCGGCTTTTATGCACAGCGCAGCGACATCGTTGATCGCGCCCGACACAGCCTGATCTACTACAAAGACCACATCGCACCATACTTCAACGCGCTCTATCTGATCGGCAAGTCCTATCCCGACCAACTGTCTGAATGGAGCAACGGCGGCGATTCGCAACGCAACCCGCTCAATTCGGCTGAAGTGGCAGCGGCCCTGGCGGCAATCAACTTTTTTGCCGGAACGCACGACCACGAACAGCAATCAAAGAACTATCTTATCGCTTCTTCAACGCAAACGTTGAGCGGACAGATGACGCTCGCGGATCTGCCCTGCTATGCCCTCCCCTGGAACAATAGCCTGGTACGAGTGGATCCCGAAAAAGTCTTTCTGGCCGCCGCAACGATGCGCCATCTGGTGCGTCATCAACTTCCCTGGGCCGACCCCGTCACTGGCTGGCCGCCAGAGTTGAAGAAACTAAAAGATTATTACCAGGCTCGTCCGGAATTTGCGGTTCCTGATCGCCAACTCTATGCCCAGGCGCTTGATTTGATCCGGGATTCGATAGATGGGCTGCTCGCACTGGATAAGTCGCTGGGATGGAGTGGCCGGGATCATCAGCAATTGAGCCTGTTGCTTTCCGATGGCCCCGCCGAAGTCGCCGCCGTCACCGAGAAACTGCAAAATAAATTTGGCAGAAAAGAGGCCAAAGACGCTCTGGTGGTGGGCCAATCCGCGGTCAAAGTTTCAAAGAAAGAATTTCCCGAATGGTGCCCGTCGGGCAAGGAATTCACCCGCGGCGATTACCTGCGTTGCATCTGGTCACATCTGCTGGCCGGCAGCGGCGCGGCACAACCCGGCACATAACGACTTCCAGCCCCATCAACATTCTTATCCCGCCAGGAGATTGCCACTATGCAAGATATCGGTATCAAGATTTTGCTCAACCACGCGATTTGCAGCAATCTGCCGCCGCTCAAAGAGCGCAGCTTTGCGGCGGTGCCCGCGACCAATCTGCAAGAGCCTGATTACCAACCGCAATTCTTCGAAACGCTGCCAACGGTGTGGGCCAACGCCCATATCTTCCAACACACGCTCACGCGCAAAGACCGCGCAGCGGTCGAAGAATGGGTCGCGCTGCTGTTGCTCTACAGTTACAAACGACTCCACCTCGATGAATTTGCCCAGCAGGAATTGGAGAAACAGTACGACCGCGACCTATGGCCGGCGCTGAACGGCACTTACCCAAACCCGCAGTCCGCCGAGTTGAGTAATCTGAAAATTCTGCGCACCGATGACGACGTGGTCGTGGGCGGGTACTACCCTGGCGTCATCTTCTTCCCGGCGCGGGATCGCGCCGCCTGGCAGGCGGATCCATATCTGCAGGATTGCCTGGACAACAGCGGGCAACGGTTATCGTGGGCAAGATCAAGCGCGTTGTTGCTACGCTCGGAAACGGAACAGGAACGCTTTTACCGGCGCCTGCACAGCATCACTTCCAAACTCGAAGGGACGATCCGGGGAACGTTATTGGAATACCTTCGCAGCGATCCTATCTTCAGCAGATTGCGGCAACCTGACTATTACGAGAAACTCGACAATGATCCCGCCGCCTGGCCGCCGCTGGTGTCGGTTGATGATTTCGACGGCGGCAATGAGAATGAACCATCGCAATTACCGAGCCTGTTGCAAATCTATCCTTTCAAACAAACACGAAACGGCGGCACAACCTATTACTTGTTGGCCGGGTTGCCCGTCCAAGCCGATTGGATGCGCAACCCAATCCAATCGGGACTGCCCGCGCCGAGCCAGTACGAACGCATCTCCGATAAACAACTTCGCGTTCGGTTTGGCCAGGACTATATCTTTCCGCTCGGCGATCAGGACGAAATCGTCCTGATCAAAGAGCTTTTCTGCACGGAAGCCTCGCCCTATTACTGCGTGCTCGATAAAGCCGCCGCCGCTGAACAGGTCGCGGCCATCCGCCGGCTGCACAAACAGGAAATCGCCAACAACACTGCTTACTTCACCGAGGTCAAGCCGAGTGATCTGGCCGTCTGCTTCGCGCCGATCAAAAGCCGATTCTTGGAGCATTTCCCTCAAGTGATGGCCGAGCCGGAGCGATTCCTGGGCGTGCGTGGCCGCACGGCGGAAGGGGGATTGGAATGGGAAGTCAGCTTCTTTGGCCAAAAATTGATCTGGCCAACCGCGCCAAAATCCGCCAAGGCGCTGCCCAGCGTCTCGCTTTCCATCTGGCCGCCAAAGGTTTCGCCGCAATGGTATCTCTACGTCGCACATGGTACCGGCGCTAAGCGCGACTCATGCGGGCGCTGGCATCTGATCGGTGAAAAGGGACAGGTCGGCGAGAACTTCGAGTTGGCTGATGATGAGTACATCAATGTTCTCAATACGCCGGGCACAGCCAACCGCCCGCGCGCGCTGACGCTACTAGACAGCGCTGGCAATGAGCGCGGCGTGCTCTTTCTGGCTCCACTGGAAGAACAAGTCAGCAACGACACCACCGCCCGCTTGGCCGTTGACTTCGGCACCAGCAATACGAGTCTAGCCATCAAGGTTGATCGCGAGGCTGAACCGCTCCTGTTTAAGCTCAGTCCGACGATGCTCTGGGGCGTAAAGCCCTTTGTGGAGAATCCGGGCTTCGTGCCCTTCAAATGGGGTGGCAACAAAGGTTACTTCCCAACCATTTTGCTCAAGCGGCAAATACCCGAATCCCTGCCGGAAATGCCGAGGCCACTCGGTAGCAAAGCAGTTTCCAGCAAGAAAAAAACCATTGACCTCGACGGTCTAAAAGCTGATCAACTTGAAGCACAGCATTTCTTCGCCGTTGATATTCCCGGCCTTCACGCCGATATGGAAACAAGCCTGTTTGATGGTTCTCGGAAAGCTACTTGGCCGAGGATGCACAAAAACATGAAGTGGGAAAGCGATGCCAAGTTGCCATGGCGGCGTCCCGCGTTTTTAGGCGTGGCGCTGCTTTACGCGCATGCTGAGTTGTTTTTCCGCTTCGGTGTCCGACTCGAAGCCGGTCGTGATGACCAAAGCCCTTATGTATTCACCTTTCCACTGGCTTTCGATAAGACCCAACGTGAAGGTTTTGAAGACGAGACGGAGCAAGTAGTCAATTGCATTCGCCGGCTCTGTTTTGGCGCAAGCGGCGTCAAGCCAACTTACGTTGATGAAAGCACAGCCATTGCCAGTGCCCCATCAGTATTGGCTTCGCCTACACCAGCCACGATTGATGTCTTCGTGGACATTGGTGGCGGCACAACCGACATTGCCATCCGCCACCAGACCAGATTCCTACTTCTGGACAGCATCAGGCTGGCCGGACGCTCTTTCTTTAGCTTCGCCGAACGGAATTTCGATTCGGAATCCGATCTGGAGGGTAGTGGCCGGTTCAAACAGCACCTCAGCCGCCTGCTTTTGGACCAGGAATCGGCAGAGGTGATGGATCAGGTGGTCAGCGGCTTGAAAGGCATGAACCTTGACCTCGGCACCTTTTATTCGCTGTTCATCAACCGTCTTGACAATAAGGGGTTTAAAAATAAAGAGGCGACGATTCTGGAAAAAGGCATGGGAGCGCCATCGTATCAACTTTACCGCACCCGGCTCTTCTTCCGTCACGCTCTGACCTATGCGCTGTTGCAGACTTGTGCAACGGTTGTTGACCACAAACTCGACTCGCGGACGCTGACCAGCGGCATTAAGCTAATCCTGAGCGGTAACGGCTGGGGCTTGCTGTTATTCGGCGGTTTCCATCGTTCCGAAGAAAGCTTCCAGGAAGAATGCCAGCGAATTCTCGATTTGCTAAAAAAACGTTTGCTGCAAAGCTATGACAACGAGATCGCGCACGCTGACGAAGCATGGCGCGAGACGCTGGAACAGGAGCGTGCCTGTTTGAAAAATCTCAAGATTGCTGACGTCAACCTGCTCAATGAACGTGATCTGAGCAAAGCCAAGACGGAAGTTCCGGTTGGCGCGCTGAAAGTAACCAAAGAAAGCGCCAAAGATCGTCCCAAGCCATATACAGGCGTGTCCTTGCCGGGCATCAGCGTTAATCAACTCGCGCCCTCGCCCCTCCGTTGGTGCGAACGATGGAGCGAGGTAACACTCAAGAAAAGAGCTGATGGAAACGACTTAATCAGTTTTGACATCAGCACGCAGGCGAACCTGGAAGCCCCAATCGGCCCATCCCTAACCGTCTTCACAATTCTCGGTGATACAAAAAGCGAGGACCCGCTGCCACCCAAACAATGGCTGAGGATCAACGGCATTCTCTGCAAGGGTGATAGCTATCTGAAGGACGGCAAGCTCAATCCTTCGCCAATCAATCAATTCGTCTCCCATGTTCTCTACCCGGAAGACGATCAACACGTGTTCCTTGATGAGATGGCGAGGATTAACAAAACCATGAAATAGCGGAAAGGAAGGAGTAAATGATGAGGAAGTTGCTGCTCCTAGTGTTATTCGTGTCAGTTTGTGCTTATGGCTCAAGCTGGGCTTGGGAAACAACGGCTACTGAGGTCAAGCAGGCCACCGGTCGAGTAAAGGAGAAATTCGATCAGCTTAAAAAGCTTCGTGCGGATTTCCAGAAAAAAACCGAAGCTCAACAAACCAGCGATAAACAAATTTACGCGCAGAAAGCTACTGAGTTGCTGAAATCGCTTAAGGGCGAGATCAACTTACTCAATGATCGGGTTGAGGACTACTTAAAGAGTTTGCAGGGAGTGAACGAAGGGGAAAAAAGCCAGTTAGAGTCGTTATTGCGTAATGAGATTGATCGGCTCAACTCTCAAGTCAATGCCATGGACGCACCCTTCCGCAATGGCAACGTTTCCGCAATAGTAGACAGTTCTATTCAGCCTATAGAACAGTCACTCAACGCTATTGAGTCTTCCGCAGTTGCGCGCAAACAGTCAAAGATCGAAGAGCAGAAACAACCGCCGTCCAACCGCGTCCAGGATGAGGATTCAGGGTTCGCTTATGGACCTTACCTGCTGGCATTGCTCCTGCTGAGCGCAGGTGCCGGCGTGACGTGGTGGCTGAACATTCGCCTGACCGGGCTGGAACGCGCGCTGAGCGAACAAAATCAAGCCGTCCCACAGTTGAGCCAGCAAGTGGACGAAGCCCTGGACGTGATGTGGAAGGATGTGGTCAAGCTCCAGCAACAAGGCGCAGCCAATCACCAACAGGATTTTGCGAATCTGACAGCGGAGATCGAGCGGTTGCGCGCAACGATGCAGACCACCCGATCACAGTCGAGCAACGCCGAACACAAGATAGCCCGCCGCCGTGGCGAAGATGAGGCCAATTACGCGCCCCGCTCCGTGCCCCCGGCTGCCCCTCGCCTGGTTTCGGCCACGGATTACTTGCGACATGCCGGTGGGAATGGCATCAGGGCCAAGACTGCCATGCTCCGACCGGACGTGCTTCAATCGTCGGAAGACGACGGGCCTTACCTGTTGCTGCCCGCTGAGGGCCAGGCTGATGTCTACAATGTGATTCCGGCGGTGCCGCGCTTTCAAAGTTCCCAGGATTACTCTCACTTCTCGAACTTTTACGACTGCGATCAGCCTTCCTCCGGCGAGGTCTTCATTCTCCAACCCGCGCGCGCTGTTTATGACCACGCGACCGGCCAGTGGAAGCTGCGCAGCAAAGGTCGGCTGCAGATCAGTTGAGCAGTGGGCTATTTTTCGCCTATCGCGTTTTTGAGCCAGGAGCATGCTAATGCCAGGATCACTGCAAAAACTCAAATTCTTCTGCCTGACGCATCAAGAACCTTGCGTCACCGAACGCGCTCACCCGCGTCCGATGTGTGAACAAGGCCACGTGCTGAGCGAAGATTTCCTGCGCGACAAATGGGGGGTCTGCTGCGGCTGCGAGAGTTTCTTCAAGCGCAACGATCACGAAGCGGCGTATAGTCGTTGTCCATCGTGCGACCGGACGATTCTGGCGCGCTATCTATGTCACAACTGCGACACGCTCAGCTTCGAGGTGGAATCGCCACCGCCTCAGCGCAACTTTTCAATCTCCGCATCAGGTGGGTTGCAACCGGTCTGTCCGTGCTGCCTGGTCCATCCAAAACAATCAACCAGCAAGCATGACTGCGCCGCTCTTCGCGTGACACTTTGGAGTTCAAGACTGGAATGTACATTTTGTAGTGAGAACATACGTGGAGCGACCACCCATGACTTGACCGAAATTTTGCAGCCTTCATTTGAGACGGGGAAATCGGCGCCAGAGCAGCCAGGAGTTCCGTCACAGCCGCTTAATATGGAGCCACCTATTTATGATCGGCTGCTCCGCGACTACCTGCAAATAATGAATGGCAAAGCAATCAAGGCAATGCCAGTTGACGCAGATCGAACTTTGCTGATGGAACAACCAAACGGCCTTTTTTGGCTGATGAAGTACCAGGACGATCGCTCTTATGTCGTATTCCCAGGCATTTTCAGATTAAACACGCCCAGTGATTTTCAAATCTTTCAACAAGCGTTTGAGTGCCACCAGCCAATGGTGGCTGGCGAATTATGGGTTTACAAACCGGCGCTAGCCTTTCTCAACCCAACTACACGTGTTTGGACAATAAGGCGGAAAGGAGAATTGAAAATTCAAAATGATCAGTCGTCACCTTCGACGAAGAACGACAAAAAAATTACTTGGAATGATCAGTCGTCACTTTCGACGAAGAACGACAAAAAAATTACTTGGGTTGTTTTGAGTGTAATACTCATCGCGTTGATTATTTTTATTTACATGCTCGGTAGTCAGAGTTCGAATCAACAGAATCCCAGTCTCATTGCTGGAAATACATCAGGCTCTCAAGTAGCAATTACTGAACGCGAGATCGAACAAGCGATTGAAACTTGGCGGAGCGCTTGGGAGCAAGGCGATTGGCAAACTTATTCCAGCTTTTATGCCTCGAATTTTTCTGGGCGCAATTATTCACGACAGAGTGGGTATCGCCAAATGACTCGGGATGAGTGGCTTCAGGATAAATTACAGAAGTTTCGCAGCAATCAAATTCTGACAATCAGGCTTGGTGACAGAAAAATCATTTACGACCGAGACCATTCGCCGAATGAAGCGATTATAAGTTTTACCCAGTCGTATCAATCAGGGAGTTATAGCGATTATGGACGTAAAACCCTTCGATTGAGAAAACAGCCGAATGGCGCACTGATAATCGTGTCCGAAGACTTCAGACCGCAACCGCAATGAAAAAACTATTAACAAAACATATTTTCTGGTTCGGCGTGTGTCTCATTGCAGGAGCGATAGCCAGTATGACTTATCTGGGCTTTTCTCCCCATACGTTTAAGACTCAAGACGAAGGTAAGCCGCTGGCCTTAGCCAGCAATGTTATTATTCAGAAATCTGCTGAACCAAGCCTCATCGCGTCATACCAAACTGTTCAAATTGGTAGAAGCACTAGCGATGTTTCCATAACAGCTACTCGCTATGGTCAGGGCGAGAAATTTGTTCTGGTGCTTGGCGGTATACACGGCAACGAACCCTCTTCGGTAAGGCTGGCAAAGGCATTAGACAAATCGCTCGAACAGAATTATCAGTCGAACAAGCTTGCCATTATTGTTGTGTCTGTCGTCAATCCCGATGGATGTTCTGTCGGTACTAGAGTCAATGCGCGCGGTGTAGATATTAACCGCAATTTTCCATCCATTTCCTGGCGCCGCGAAGCAACGAAGAGCCGTTACAACCCCGGCAATGCTGCTGCCTCCGAACCGGAAACTCAGGCGATTATAAATCTCATCAGCCAATATAACCCTGTGCTCATCATCAGCATTCACGCACCTTTTGCCTGTGTGAACTGGGATGGCCCGGCTGATTATGCGGCCGGGTTAATTTCCCAATTGGCTGGATATCCACTCAAGCCGAGCCTGGGCTATGAGACACCTGGCTCGTTAGGCGCCTATGCGGGAGTAGATAGAAAAATTCCTATCGTGACTCTTGAGTTACGCGCTGTCGAAACAGATGAACAGATTGAAAAAAACATAAAAGCGCTGCGCACATTGTTTCTTTGCATTTCGGATTTTTAGTTTGAAATAGAGCTTATGTCACCTAGAGATTGGGTTTCTTAGCTTCGGCTATCACAGTAGTCATGTTCGACAGGGGCAGTAAAACTGCGAGGAAGGAACAAGCAAATGACTGAATCGCTACAAAGACTGAAGTTCTTTTGCCAGGTTCATCAAGAATCCTGTGTCACACAGCGCGCGACGCCTCTGCCGATGTGCGAGCAGGGGCCGCATTCGCTGACCGAAGATTTTCTGCGCGACAAATGGGAATACTGCTGCGCTTGCGAAAGCTTTTTTTCGCGTGACGACCACCAGCCTGCCCGGAGCAAATGTCCTTCCTGCGAGCGGACGATTCTTGCTCGGTATCTGTGCGACACTTGCGACACCTTGAGTTTTGAAACCGAGCTGCCGCCACCTCAACGAAGTTTTGCGTTTTCCCCAACCGGATTGCCATATCCGAGCTGCCCGTGCTGTCTGGTCAGATTGCAGTCGCCAACGGTCGAACACAACTGTGTCAATGGATTGCGCGCGCCATTCAGGACTCCGCGTCAACTCTGTCCGTTCTGTGGCGAATCGGTGGTGAAGCCGGTTGCGCCGGTCGAAGTGTTACAAACGCGTCCTCTGACAGAAGACTTGCCGGCCAAACCAGTCCTTCCGACTCCGCCTATCTTGTTTCCGTCCAGCTTTGAAAAACCCGTCAATGAATATCTGCGGGCCTTGAACGGAAAAGCAGTGATTGCCAAATCTGTCTTTACCCAGCCTGACGCGCTGATTGAAAGCAACGACGGGCAATTCTGGTTGACGAAGTATAAAGGTGACGATTCATTCATCGTCTTTCCGGGAATCCCAAGTTTTGGTTCTGCACAAGATTTCACTCGGTTTCAGGTGGCTTTTGATTGCAGCAACCCTGAGGCTGGGCAAGTAGTGATTTCCGCTCCGGCTGTGGCGTATTTGAATCCTGCGTCACGAATCTGGACCATCACACAAAAAGGCAGGCTCAAGGTTCAAGGCGAACCGCCGCGAGTTGTGTCGCCAGAGCCGGCGCCGTATCAGCCAACGGCTTCAGCGGAAGATGTTCCTGCGACTGGCAACAAGCTTCCGTTGTTCATAGGTGGAGGCTTTCTGGGTGTAGTTCTGATTGGGATGTTGATTTATGTTTTTTGGAGTTCACCCAAACGTCAGATTATTTCCAAGGTCAAACAAGGTCAGATAACAACGCCTGTCGGCAACAGCGCTTATGATCTGTTCCTCAAGAGTAATTTGAGTGAGAGTGATCGTGCCGATCTTGCTAAGGAGATCGGTGGGGAACTGAATTCCAAAGGTGAAGCGGTAATCACGCAGATAGTTCGAGATGGTTTCACTCCAACAATTGCTGAATCTGAAAGCACATCTCGCATCTACGAATGGTTGAATAAGCTCTCGCCGCAGAATTCCCACGAAAGCCGCCAACTTTACTTCAGAGGGCGTGTGGCCTTCGACAATAAGGACTTCAATCGCGCAGAAAACGATTTCCGTCGGGCCTTAAACCTTGATCCGAATTTAGCCTTGGCGGCCAATCATATCGGACGAATTTATTTTCAGCGCAAAAACTACTCCACCACGCATATCTGGTATCAACAAGCGATTGATCTCGCGCCGAACTGGATGGCGCCGAGAATCAATTTGTGCGTGCTGGCAGTTTCCAATCTCAAGAATTACTACCTCGGCGAGCAGGTTTGCCAAAACGTTTTGCAGTTAGATCCAAACAAAGCTTCTGGCTACTTTTTTCTTGGAGTTTCGCTAGAAGGCCAATACCGCACCTGCGAAGCAGTGCGGGCTTATCAGACGGCTCTGGAGAAAGCCGCGAATAGCACTGCTGATCCTGGGTTTACTGTTGACAAGTTGCAACAGCGGCTCCCCAAGCTCCAAAGTCAGTGCATATATTGAGACGGAGACCGGATTATGCGAATCGGTGGTGAATTGCGGTTTCAGTCTCGACGTTTTTTGCCGGGAATTGCAATCCTGATTGTGCTGGCGACAATTGCTGGTTTTTTGTTCTGGCAATGGCGCGATCTTGACATGGTTATTACTGGCGGTTTGGTGGTTGACGGAACTGGTGCGCCACCATTTTCGGGAGATGTCGCCATTCGCAATGGAAAGATCGTCGGCGTCAGTCGTTGGCTTTACCGGTTGGCGCCTGCCAGAAGTTACATTGATGCTCGTGGGAAAATCGTCGCTCCGGGGTTCATTGACGTACATACTCATGTCGAAGCCAATCTGTCCGCATCGGCTCAGTTCAAGCCTGCCAATTTTTTGAAACAGGGCGTGACGACGATCATCACTGGTAACTGTGGGCGTTCGCGCACAGACGTGGCGGCCATGTTCAGCGCGATGGAACGTAACGGAAGCTACATCAACGTGGCAACTTTGGTTGGGCATAACAGCGTACGCCGACAAGTAATGGAACAGGCTGCGCGCGCTCCATCAACCGAAGAGTTGCAACGGATGAAAACTCTGACAGCGCGAGCGTTGGACGAAGGAGCGTTGGGGTTTTCCACTGGATTGGCTTATGCGCCGGGCAGATTTGCGATGTTTGATGAACTGGTGGCTCTGGCCAAAACTGCCGCCGAACGTGGCGGAATTTACGCGTCGCACGTTCGCAACGAAGCCAGCGAAGGGGAAGAAGCGATCCTCGAAGCTTTGAATATAGGCAAACAATCCGGCGCAGTCGTTCAAATTTCGCACATCAAATGTTCCGGGCGCAGGCAGTGGGATTCGATGGGGCGGCGGCTGAATCTGCTTGCCAAAGCGCGAGCTACTGGTTTGCGAGTTTACGCCGACGCTTACCCTTACGAACGTTCCAGCACCACGACGGACATTCTGTTGCCGGATTGGGCTGTGGCTGACAAACGCGCGGGAGTGAAGCAGGCTGCAATCAATCAGCAGGCTCGGCAAAAATTGAAACGAGATATTTTGAGCAAGCTTGAAGCCGATGGATGGCACAGTCTGGCGCACGTCAAACTGGCCGCCGGGCGCAAGGAATGGATTGGAAAGACGCTGGCTGAAGTTCCAGTTCCTGCCGCAACGTTCGATCAGCAGATTGAAAACCTGATCGAAGTTTCCTTGCGAGGCGGAACACAGGCAATTTATTCCGATATGAATGAAACGGATGTTGCCGAAGCCGTTTCAGATGAATTTTGCGTGTTTGGTAGTGACAGCGCGGTGCGCGATCCGAATGGCGATTACAGGCCTCATCCGCGTGGTTCAGGCACATTTCCACGCATCTTTGCCAGATACGTCCGCGAAAATGGGAGACTCAGTCTTGCCCAGGCCGCGCGTAAAGCCAGCGGAATGGCGGCAGAAATTTTCGGCTTGAAAGAACGCGGTCACCTGGGCTCAGGCGAGTGGGCCGACCTTGTGATCTTCGATCTTTCGACAATCGAAGACCGCGCCGATTACGATCAACCCTTTGCCGAACCGCTCGGTATTGATTACGTGATCGTCAATGGTGTGGTGACGGTTGCTCACGGTTCGTTCACCGAAAACGCGCCAGCGGGAATGGCTCTTCGCCGATAACGCAAAGACATATCAACTTTTCAAACTCGGAGGAATTTATGGTCACGATCAAAGTCGTTCGCAGCAGCAATGGGAAACCAGCCAAAGGTGAAAAAGTCGCAATTGGTTTTTCCAGTATCTTTCGCGGAGTAACCAGTTCTGAATATACCGACGAAAATGGCGAAGCCCACTTCGACGCTGATCCCGGCGAGGGAGAGGTCTACATCAACGGTTCGACAAAGTACAAAGGCTCTATCAAAGGAAGAGTCGTTGTTTATATCTGAATCAGACAGGCGGTTTCCTCAACCACCTACTGATGAAAGGGCGCCCCCACGATGAAAACATTGAGTGTCCTCAGCGAAAATTCTCAGGTTAGCCAAACCGCAATTTCTCAGTCAGCGCTTTTCTGGGCAGGGCTGATTCTTTTTTCCGCAGCTCCGCGGATTTTAGGAGTCTTTTTCCTGCCAAACGCTTTTGGAGACGCTTATTCCTATTTGCAAGAGATCGAGGCGCTGCGCGCCAAAATGGCGGATGGGGTCTTTTCGTTGAAAGACCTGCATGGATTCTGGTTGCCGATGTATCAATTCGTTTGTGCAGTCGTCAGCCTGGTGTTCGGTCATTCGTTTTATGTTTCCAAGCTGGTTTCTGCGATTTGTGGGATAGGGGTTTGCCTGATCGTCTATCAAATCAGCCTGATTCTGACTGCAAGCCGTCAGATTTCGCTGGCTGCGTTTGCGCTGGTCGCGTCAAACCCGCTGCATATTCTGTATTCGGCCACGGCAATGACGGATATTCCGCACGGATTTTTGTTGATGTCCAGTCTTTACTTCGCGCTGCTCAGCCGTTGGAAAACCGCAGCAGTCTTTGCCGCGGCTGCGGGATTTATGCGGGTTGAGAGTTGGGCGTTGATTGTGTTGCTGCCTGCGTTTCAATTTGTCAGGAGTCGTAAAATCTCGTGGATCGTTTGTGGCATTGTGGCAATTTCTCCGCCGTTATGGATTTACATTTGTTGGAAAGCCACTGGAAACCCTATGGCCTATTTTGAGGCGCGAAATCGGTATGTCGTGGAATTCATCGCAGCCAACCCGGATGTCGCCACATTTTCTTCCAGTCGCCTGTCTCTTGATGGAGAAAGATTTTTGACTTCAACCAATCTGGCAGTTTTGGTCGGGGCTTTTGCGGCGGTTGCCCTGATTCTCAAGCGGTTGGTTGGAAGGAATTTCGTATCGGCATGCTTAAACTTGCTTCCACAAATCGCGGTTTGCGTTGTTTTCTTTTACAACCTGGGATTTCTCCTGTTGGCTTATTTCACGAATAATCAGCCCAGCATCTGGACTCGGTATGGGTTGTTGTTTTTTGTGCTGGGAATGCCTGTTCTGGCTTGGGCTTTTCAGGAAATCAGCAGGCAGCGGCCTCTATGGAAGCCGGTTTTGTCAGTCGCGATCATCGCAGTCTTTGCCTGGCATACGATCCCGCAGATCAGAGAAATCAGAGGCTGTCTGGATGAAGAGAATACCAGGCAGGAAATCGCTGATTACCTCAAGAGCATACATCGTTCAAATCCCGAAGTGAGCTTTTTTTGCGAAGATGGCAGTTTGCGCTACTTGTCCGGCATACCGATGAAAAGTTTCAAGGATTCCTTCACTGTGCCTGCCGATTCAAACGATGCAAGCAAATTTCCTGACTACCTCAGAGAAGCAAAGGTAGAGTATTTCATCTGCACAAGATGGGAGTATTCGACCCCTGTTAAACTGTTCCCGGAACTTGGCAAAGGGAAAGGCAATGGTGTTTTTCAATTGGTGATGCAATCCAGTGCGGGACATTCAGGACTTGAAGTGTGGGTTTACCGATTGAAAACAGCTTCTGTGCGAGACGGCGACAGTCAACCGTCTCGCACAGAGTGATTCAAACTCTCACTTCGCCACCAGATTGACCAGTCGTTTTGGAACGACAATCGTTTTGACGATCTGGCGACCTTCCAGTTTGGCTTTGACACGTTCGTGAGCCAGCGCAGCCGCTTTCAGTTCTTCGTCCGAAGCTTCAGCCGGAACGACCAGCCGCGCGATCAGTTTGCCGTTCAGTTGCACTGGAATTTCCAGTTCGTCGGCTTTGGCCAGGTCGGCATCGTATTCAGGCCAGGCCGAAGTCACTACGATTTCGTTGTGTCCCAGGTGCGCCCACAGTTCTTCGGCAATGTGCGGAGTGAACGGCGAGAGCATCTTCGTCAGTGCCTGCATGGCCTCTTTCAGCGCGAATTTGTCGGCGTCGCTGTTGTCGCCTTTCAATGAATTATCAAAGGCGTAAATTTCGTTGGTCAGTTCCATCAACGCTGCAACCGCTGTGTTGAAGTTCATGCGTTCGCCGATGTCGTTCGAGACGCGCTTGATCGTTTGGTGCGTTTTGCGGCGCAGGCTGCGAGCTTCGGCGGAAAACGTGGATTGCTGGTCGCCGCCCAGTTTGGCTGCTGCCAGTTTGTCGTGCCACTTGAAAACTATTCGCCAGACGCGGTTCAGAAAGCGCGAAGCGCCTTCGGCTCCGGCTTCGCTCCATTCCAAATCCTTTTCCGGCGGAGCGGCAAACAGCATAAACAGCCGTACGGTGTCCGCGCCGTAGATTTTGATCATTTCGTCCGGGTCTACGGTGTTCTTTTTGGACTTGGACATTTTTTCGATGCGACCGACCGCAGCCACTCGTCCGCAGAATTTGCATTTGCCGTCGGCAACTTCGGCAGGGTTCAGCCAATCGTGTTCTTCGCAACGATAAGTCGCCAGACAAACCATGCCTTGAGTCAGCAGTTTTGTGACCGGTTCGCCAAAAGTAATCAGTCCCAGATCGCGCATGATCTTCGTCCACAGCCGTGTGTAAATCAGATGCAGCACGGCGTGTTCGATGCCACCGATGTATTGATCCACCGGAGTCCAATACGCCGCGACAGCCGGATCAAACGGCAGCTTCTCGTTTTTCGGATCGGCGTAACGGAAGTAGTACCACGACGAATCCACAAAGGTGTCCATCGTGTCAGTGTCTCGGCGGGCCGCTTCGCCGCAAGTCGGACAATTCACGTTGACGAACGCGGCGTGTTCGGCCAGCGGAGCGCCTTGCGTGTTGAAATTCAAATCGCCGGGCAGTTCCACCGGCAGTTGATCTTCGGGAACGGGAACGATGCCGCACTTCGCGCAATGAATGAACGGCAGCGGAGTTCCCCAGGCGCGTTGGCGCGAAACTCCCCAATCACGAATCTTGAAATTGGTTTTGGCTTCGCCGAATCCGCCTGCTTCGGCGTATTCGGTCATGGCCTTGATCGCGTCGGGAACTTTCAGGCCGCTGAATTTGCCGGAGTTGATGACGACAGCAGAATCGTCTTTGTTGGTGAATGCTTCGGTGACGGGCGCGTCGTCGGTTTCAGTTGAATCAGCGAGCTTGATGACGCGCGGAATCGGCAGCCCATATTTCTGGCAGAACTCGAAATCGCGTTCATCGTGAGCGGGCACGGCCATAATCGCGCCGGTTCCGTAACCGGTCAGCACGAAATTCGCAGTCCAGATTGGCAGGGCAATACCATTGAAGGGATTGACGGCGACCAGTCCCGTATTGACGCCTTCTTTGGCTGTGCCTTCGGCAATGCGGTCTTCTTTGGAAATCGCGTTTTGTTTTTCGACAAAGGCAATCAGTTCCGCCGAAGCTTTGCCGTCGGCAATCAGTTCTTCAATCAGCGGGTGTTCGGGCGCGACGATCACACAGCTTGCGCCGAAAATCGTGTCAATGCGCGTAGTGAAAATGCGAATGGCTTTGCCGTTGGTCGGCGCGTGTTCCTGCGTGACTTTGAAATCCACTTCCGCGCCTTTGCTGCGGCCAATCCAGTTTCGCTGCATCGCCAGCACGCGCTCCGGCCATCCGCCTTCCAGCGTGTCCAGGCTGTCCAGCAAGTCATCGGCGTAATTCGTGACGCGGATGAACCACTGTTCCAGTTCGCGCAATTCGACCGGCGTGTCTTCGTGTCGCCAGCAGAACCCGCCTTCAGCCTGTTCGTTGGCCAGCGAAGTGTTGCACTTCACGCACCAATTGACCGTAGCGTTTTTGCGATACAGTAATCCGTGTTTCCACATCTGAATGAAGAACCATTGGTTCCATCGGTAATACTCCGGCGTGCAGGAAGCGATGTCGCGTCGCCAATCGTAACTGAATCCCAAGCGTTGCAGTTGCACGCGCATGGCGTTGATGTTTTCAAACGTCCACTGATCTGGCCGGGTGTTGTTTTTGATGGCGGCGTTTTCCGCAGGCATGCCGAAGGCGTCCCAGCCCATCGGGTGCAGCACGTTGAACCCTTGCATGCGTTTGAAAGCAGACAGCGCATCGCCGATGGAATAGTTGCGGACGTGTCCCATGTGAATTTTGCCGGACGGGTACGGCAGCATTTCCAGGCAATAAAACTTTTCTTTCGCGGGGTCTACATCGGCGTTGAAGGCTCCGGCTTCGGCCCAACGCCGTTGTTGTTTCTCTTCGATTTCTTCGGGGAAATATTTCTCGTTCATGGTCGTAAAAATCCTTTTGACTCAATAGCCTTGGCAAAAAACATTGAAACAGGATGGACAGGATTTTTTTCAGGATCAACAGGATTCAAAATTGGCTTAAGCACTTCAGGTGATGCTGGTCATGTAAATCCTGCCGAATGTCTTGTTCATCCTGTTGAGAAAAAAATGTCTCAATGTTGCTTGCTCTGATTTTAGAAAATGAAAAATGGCGGTGGAATGCGCAGCGCAACACAAACACAACGATTGCGCTGCTACGTAAGGGAGAGGGTGGTCAATGTGTGTTCGTTGGAACCGACAACCCGACAACTGATTTTGCTGACTGTGTTCGTCATTGCGTTTTGAAGTCTCCGATTCAATTTCGGCACGTAAACAGGCGCGGATTGTACACAGCGAACTTTGAGGCTTCAAGCCGATCTTTCAGAAGCGAATTCGAGGTCGAAGGATTTGGCGTCGGGTTCGATGAAGCGAATCAATTTTTCGCCTTCTTCTGCTAACGCGGCGCGATCTTGTTTCGTCAATTTGGCGAATGGTTCGATCAACAGCGTGGCCGCCGTTTTTGTTTTTTCGACTTTCCAGGCTCCGCGAACAAACCCGTCCACCAGAATGGTTGCCGCAACGCGCAGCGCAGGCAAATACACTTTTGAACGATATTCGTCAGGAACAATTCGGTTTCTGTTTTTGTGCGACAGCAACAAGTTGTCGAATTCAGGCAAAAAGCGAATCGGCGCGGGCGCGTCTTCTTTGGGCAGGTTGATGGTCGGCAGATCGAACAACTCCTGACGCTTTTCGTTGAGATAAACCGTCAACTCCGATTTCAGTTTTTCAAACTCGGCTTTCAACACTGGCAGTTTCAAGCCAGACCAGATTTGCATATCCGTTGGTGTGGCAGGTCCAAACGCCGCCAGGTATCGCAACACCAAATCGCGCAGGTTTTCTTTGGGCGGAATTTTCTTGCCGATCCACGATTCGGCCAGCGTGAAGGCGGGTTTTCCGGGGAAGCTCCAACCGCCGGAAACAGGAACCTGCACCAGCGGAATTTGTGTTCGTATGGTGTATCGCAACGCGCCTACGTCTTGACCAGGCATCAACTCTGCAACCATTTCGCTGATTTCGGCGAAAGTGCGCGGTTGTTCGGCGATGAATTTTCGTGCGGCTTTCAGCAGTTTCTCTTGATCGAAATCGCTGCCGCGTTGTTTGGCAATCGCTTCACCGGCTCCGCTCAGCACAGGTTGCAACGTCGTGCGAAATCGCAGCAAATCGTCCGCCGTGAACAGATGCAGCGTCGCGCGCATCAATGTGGCTTTGATGATCTTGCGGTCTTCGATCTCTTTGGCCAGGTCTTCGCGTTTGAAGTTTTCCAATCGCGTCCACAATCCGACAAACGTAGCCGAAGCGAGTTGGGCCTGCATTCCCGCCAGCCGTTCAACAGCGGCTGGAACTGACAGCTTTTCGCGCTTCAGCAACATTTGCCGCGCCAGCGTCGCGCGATTGAGTTCACGCAGATTCAATGTGCGAATGGCCATAACTTAAAACGCAATCAGCGAATCCTGCTCGTCAAACAGATTTACAGGTTTGCCGAGGATTTCGACGCGATCACGAATTTCTTCCAGCGCCGCCGCCGACACATACACTTCGCTGACGTGCAGCGTGTCTTTGATGCGAACTATTTTTTTTGGCTTGTGCGGATCGTGGCTGGCGCGAATGCCCCAATCGAATGCTTGCCGGTCGTTGGCGGCGACTATCGGCAGCATGAAATGTTCATAAAAACCGCTGGTGACGCCGTTCATGTAAGTCGCGTCCCAATCAATCTTGTCTCTCAACCTGCGAGTCGCCACATCCGCCAAACCTATGCCGCAAGCATTGCCGTGTGAAGCTTCGGTCAGGTCTGTGATGACTATGACTTTGACGCGCGGCGATTCGGCATCGTGTTCGCCTCGAATTCGCATGCGTCCAATGACGTTCGGATCCATGCCTGAACCGCTTATGTCTTTGCCGATCTGGTCAACGACCAGCACGTCCACATCTTCAATCGGCAAGCTGGGAATCATTTTTTTTGCTATGGCCAGCAACTGCGGTTCGCGCGTCAGAATCTGCGCCGGAGTCATGGCTTCGATGATCGCAGTTTCGTCATAAGCGTTTTCGACAATGCCTACGCCGAGCAGAACTTTTCCGGTCGCCAATACGCGCTTGGCGGCTTCGGGCATCAAGGTTTTCAACCCGTAGACTCCAAAGCGATGAATTTCCGACGCCAGTCGTTCTTTGCCCAATCCGATGATGCTCATTTTCATCAAACCGCTTTCGTAATCCCCGTGAAACGCCGTGTGCGGTTTGATGCGGTTGACCAGAATCACACCGTCAGATTCGTAAGCGTGTTTGTCCATAAACAGCGGTAATTCCAATCCACCGCGGTCCAGTTCGACGACTTCCATCGAAGAGCGCACCGGACAGCCCATCGCTGTTTCTGTGATGCCGTAAGACGCCAGAATTTCGCGCTGTCCTTCGCCCGTCGCTCCGCCGTGACTACCCATTGCCGGAACGATGAATGGTTCGGCTCCCTGTGCTTTGACGGCATCGGCCACCGCTTTGGTGATGCGGGCGATGTTGGCTATGCCGCGGCTGCCGGAAGCGATGGCGATTCGCGCCCCGGGTTTGAAGCGGACTTTGCCGGGATGAATTTGTTCGGCGACGGCTCGCTCGATGTCGGTGATGACCTGTCGCTCAAATTGCTGGCGGATTTTGGTGAAGAGGTAGTTGTTCATGTCGAGGTTTAAGAGGTAAGCGGACGTTTACAAGGTTGGTAAAGGTAGAGACAGCCCTTTTACTTTATGCTGCTGCAAGTTGAGACAGGCTCTCAAAATAGCGGCGGTGAGTTTGCCGCAACGCTGCTTCAGAAGCTGCCTCCAGAAGAATGACCTCATGCTCTATACCCAGACGATTCAATCTGAGTTCCATATCAAGTCGGGAACTTTCTGCTTTGTGTCGTTCAATGTCACTGAATTTCTCGAACGTGACTATCTGACCTTCTTTGCGATTGTATTCAATTAGAAAAATCATCACTGTTTCCTCAGCATTTCTATGTTGTTAAGAGTGTCACGGAGTGATTCAAGCATACGCAATCTGACTAAATCCAGTTCTTCACGTAAATTCAAGTCTACTTGCGTCTCCAGTAGTTCCTCAGTGGCAATGATAGAAGATTGGTTGGTCAATACAGTTCGAGTGAATTCATCACCTCCGCCGTACTTTACCATCGGATCAAAAATGTCAGAAAATTTTTCAGATAGCTCCGCCCAAAGTTGTTGTAGCGCTGTACGAACCTGAACCTCGATCAATTTTCTGTCGTGTTTCACAACAACGTGAACAGCACGATAGCCGTGACTCGGTTGTTGGCGGCGATCAATGATGGTTATATCTTCAAAAAGCCCACTGAGTGATTTTACGACTTCGTCTTGGCTTGTAATGTCCGCCACAATGATTCGGCAGCCTGCAATGTCTTGAATTTGCGTCAGACGAATGCTTTCTCTGCGGAGCTTTTCGGTGATGGATGTCGTGGATTTCGCAGGACGGCCAGTCGGGGACAATGACAAGTCCTTCCTGATTTTTTCAACGACGGATTCGTAAGCTTCAGAGTACGAACGGCGATATCGATCGAGCATTCGCAAATCATCTTCGCTGATGTTTCCTTTCTTCAGTCTGTCGCCCAGGCGATCAATTTGAGATTTCGAAATTTCTTCAGCCATATATCGTCTTTGCAAGTGTCAGAAGAAGTGACATCCGGTTCATTTTCCGCTTCGCTCTTTCTGAAGCTGGTCGTTATAGCTCTTTTCAAACCCGGCGATGTAATTGCGAAAGCCTTCGGGATCAATAAACGGGTTGGTCTTGGGATCGGCGTTCATGCGCGCGACCTTCGCTTCCATATCGAAAAAGGGAGCATGCGGCCCCAAAAACACATCGCAGGGAAGCGATTTCAGTTTCTGAAACGATTTGGCATACGCATCGGCAATCGTCGCCCAGGTTGGGTTGTTGACCATCTTGACGCCGGGATTGATGGACATGCTGGCGGCAAAGACCACTTCGTATTTTTTGCCGTTTTCTTCAACCGTCGTTGTCCAGGTGGTGTTGCCTTCGGTGTGTCCGGGCGTCAGATGCGCTCGCAGCGCGATGCTGCCCAGCCGAACGATTTCGCCGTCTTTGATGATCCGATCCACTTTGACCGGTTTGAACGGATTGAGCGGATGAAAACCTTTGGTTCCGCCGCTTTCCAGCGCCAGCGCGTCCGCTGCCGAAGCAATGACCTGCGCGCCGGTGGCGGCTTTCATATCGGCGTGACCGGCGACGTGATCGAAATGCGCGTGGCTGGACAAAATCATGCGAACGTATTTCAGCTTGTAGCCCAGCGATTCGATGTTGGCGCGAATGATCGGAGCCGATTCCTGCATGGCAGTGTCAATCAGCACGTAACCGGCAGGAGACGTAATCAGGAAACACGCCAGATTGTTCGTGCCGACATAATGGATGTTGCCGATGATGCGAAACGGCTTGAATGGTTGATTCCAAGAATCCAGCAGAGATTGTTGATCGTAAAGATTTTGAGTTTTTGCCGGAAGAGAAACGAACGCCAGACAAATGAAGACGACTGGAACGATCAGGCTGCGCCATTTCATGGAGTGCTCCTTTCTGAAGCGATGACGGGTTGGACAACGATTGAGTTTGCGGAAACGTGATTATGGATGAAGCTTACGACTCTTTTCCAGCATTTCAGATGTCGCGCGAAAAGAATTTTGGAATGAATGAAGAACGATGAAGATCAAGATTGACGACGTTGAATCAGGTCCCACAAGTTGCCGTACAAATCCTCGAAGACGGCGACCGTACCGTAAGTTTCCTCCTTCGGTTCGCGGATGAATTTGATTCCGAGCGAAATCATTTCTCGATAATCGCGCCAGAAATCGTCGGTTTGCAGAAACAGAAAAACGCGCCCGCCTGATTGGTTGCCGATGAACTTCGCTTGTTCCGGTGTAGCGGCGCGCGCCAGGAGCAAGGTCGTTTCGCTCGATCCAGGCGGAGCGACCACGACCCAGCGTTTGTTTTGTTCGGGCTGATAAGTGTCTTCGACCAGTGTGAAATGAAGCTTCTGCGTGTAAAACGCAATCGCTTCGTCGTAATCGCGAACGACCAGTGCGATATGGGCAATGGATTGATTCATGGTTTAACGAGGTTTTGCGGTTGCCAGCCCATGTCCGCCAACGGGTTCAGTCGTCGTGTTATTGCTGAATCCGGCGATCAAGGGCCGACCGCGCGTGATGGCTTGTTTGACAGAAGGCAATGACAGCGAAGCTTTATGGCTTTCCTGACTGTCCCAGACTTCAGTGATCCAGATGGCGTCGGCATCGGCGGGGTCTTTGGCTACGACGTAACTCAAACAGCCAGGCATTCCGGCAACGCCTTCCAGCAGAATCGAAATCAATTCGTCGCGTTTGCCCGCGACAGCGGTCATTTTTCCAATCAATCCGTACATCTTTTTTCCTTCCGTAAATGTATTGACAGGGAACGCTGCCACAACAGTTGTCGCTCCGGCCATCTCCAGAAAATCGCGTCTCTCAAGATTCATGACTTTCGTCCTTCAGTCGAATCTGAAGTTGGCGTAACAAAAGCCGGATCAAAGGGGCAATAACCGGCTGGTTGCTTTCAGGATCAGAAACTGATTTCTTCAATCACATCCAGATTGAGCGTAACGCCAGTGGGAATTTCGTTGTCATCCAGTTCGCTCAAATCTCCTGGCGTTTCGCCACGTTCGCATAATGAACGATAGGCGCAAAATCGGCAGCGACGTTCCACCGTCGTCAACTCAAAGCGTGAACTGGCCGTGATTTCCTGCAACAATGATGTCAAACGCGCCTCGGCCTGTTGCAATGTCTCCGCGGTTTGAAGAAATTCGACCGTTTCGCCGGTTTCGGCAAACCAATATACGAACCGAATTCGTTCCGGCGGAATCGGCTTGTTGCCGTTCAACCAACCGCCCGCTTTGGCCAGCACAAACGGATAGACCAGCGTCTGCATACGATTGGCCAGCCAATCCCGTTTTTGCGGGCGACCGGTTTTCCAATCCACGATCAAGACGGTTTCGTCGGCGAGTTTGGCGACGACATCGTATTTGGCCATCAACATCCATTCGCCAATCGAAGCCGTCAGCGTCAATTCGGGATACCGTTCGGCGGGAAGGTTCGCCGTTTGCCAGTTCAAATACCGTTGCCACCAGACGCGCAATTCGTCGTCAGTAATGGTCGGCGTCAGCGTTTCCGCCGGAACGCCCAGCGCATGTTGATGCGCCAGATGATGAAACGCCTGTCCCTGTTGCTGGCCGGCTTCGTATTGCAACGCCTGCGCGGTTTCCTGCGCCGGCCAGCGCACATCAAGCAAATACCGCAATTCAAACCGGCGCGGACAATCTGCGTAATCCTGCAACGCGCTCTGGCTGAAGACGAATTCGTCAAACCGGCTGTCTTGATTATCGGACATCGTCGTGGCCTCCGTTGATTTTGGCGTTCAGGTGCGCCAGCGGACGGGCAGGGAACAGGTCGGCTTTTTTGCCCGTGTTCCAGGTGACGATCAATTCGCGTTTGGCGCGCGTGATGCCAACGTAAAGCAATCGCAAACGTTCGGAGCAATACTCTATGCGCGCTTGTTCGCTGGCTTCGCCTTCGCGGTAGGCATCGCCGGTTTTCAAGGCTTTCAACTGCGCCAGAGCTTCGGCGCTCAGATTCAAGTTGTCGCGCGCAAAGTAACCCTCGCTTTGAAATTGGTCGTTGGCGTCCATCGAAGGGAAATCGTAATTGTTGACCGACATCAGATAGACGCGATCCCATTCCAATCCTTTGGCTTTGTGATGCGTGATGACGACGGCCTGCCCTTTGTAGCTGGTCGGATCGAATTGGTCGTCGTCTTCGCCCAGGCCCGTGAATTTGCGATTGTTGCGAACGATCTGGCCGAGTTCGACCACGCAATCCGGCAAACGAAATTCGGGGTTGGTTTCGACAAAGCTGCGCAAATGAACGGCGATGCTGTACGCCGTGGCGATTTCGGCGGGTTCTTTGAACAGGTCGCTGCCGATCGTCAACACCAGTTGATCAATCGGCAACAGCGCGGCGTTTTGCCATCGCTGCACACAAGCGCGAAAACGTTCCAGCGTCTCGAACTTTTCCGGTTCGCTCGACGCGTTGCGCGCATCCAGCAACCAGTCTTTGTCGCGCGGAGCCGTGAACTGTTCCACCTGTTTCAGCTTTTTCAGTTGATTGATGGCTTCGGTCATTTCCGCCGAATCGCGTTCGTCGCGCAAAAACACTGAAAAAGCCTTACTGAGTTTTCCGGCGTCGGTTGGCGAAGCCAGAAAGTCCGCCAGGTGAAAAAGCGCGCGGGCGACTTCGCGTGTGGAAGTTGTGGTTCGCAAGACTTCGACGTGCGGAATTTGCAGCGACTGCAACAACTCGCCCATCTTTGCGCCGTTGGCGTTGGTGGGCAGCAACAGCGCCACTGTGCTTTCAGGATTTTTCTGAAGCCACGCGCGAACGGATTTGGCGACGTCTTCGCGTTCTTTTTCGGAGCTTCGTCGTTCGTCGAACATGAACTTGACGTTGTTGTCAGTGTCCGGCGGGTTGTTGTCGGCAGCTTGAATAAACGGCGGAGCAAGAGGCTGTTTCGCGCGAATTTGAGCGTTCGGATGTTTCAATGACCAGCGAATCAGATGGTTTGCCGTGTCAATGATGCGTGGCGCGCTGCGTCCGCTTTCGGGCAATTCACGCGCAACCACGCCGGATTCCGTCAAAAAGTTTCGCAAGTAATCCGGGCTGGCTGTCGTGAAGGTTTCGTAAATCGCCTGGTTCGGATCGCCCACACGAACCCAGTTTCCGGCTTCACCGGCCAGTTTCCGCAAAATCTGTTCTTGCAACTGACTGCTGTCCTGCGCTTCGTCTTCCAGAATGTACGGCCAGCGATGTTGCAACGTCGCCAGATAATCGGGCGATGCTTCCAGCACATCCAGCGCCAGACGAATCAAGTCTTGAAAATCCACTCCGCCACGATATTGCAACGCTCGTTGGTAGGATTCGTAAACGTTGACGCACATTTCCGCCAACGGCAGCGATTGCCTCGTAGCCGTAAGCTCATCGTGAAGTTCGCCCGGACGCCAGCGAAAGTCTTTGGCTTTCTGAATCACTTCCAGCGCGATGTCCGTAGCCTTTTCTCGCCACTGCCAACGCGATTTGTCTTTTGCTTGATGATCCGGACTCAAATACTCTTCCACGCCGAATTCACGGTGTGCGCTGAACCACGCGGCGACGGCGTCGGTGATGATGGCTTTGGCTTCGAACTCATCCACGATCTGAAAATCATCCGCCAATCCGACCAGGCCCGGTCGTTCACTGACGATGTCGTTGGCCAATCCGTGCAATGTGCGAACTCGATAGAGCGTGCCCAGATTGCCTTCGCCCAAAAAGCCGCGCACGGTTTGATCGAATTTGCTGCGCGCGGAATTGACCAGCGTGACAATCAGAATTTGCTGGCCGCGTTGCAAATTGGCTTCGCGGACGAGCTTGGCGGCCAGCGCCGACAACGTAGTCGTTTTGCCGCTGCCCGGCACAGCCGACACACCCATCTTGCCGCCGGAGTATTCCAGCACGCGAGCCTGGCTTGGGCGCGGTTTGAAATTGAGTTCAGGCATTTAGGAGCAATTCATGAATAAAATTGCCAAACTGTTTTTACCGCAGAGGTGGCGCAGAGTTTTTTGCAGAGTCTCTGCGCTTCCTCTGCGTTCTCGGCGTCTCTGCGGTGAGATAAAAGAATTACATCAATCTATCCCTTACTTTTTGGCTTTTCTTCGTCGTCAATCAGCTTGCACTTGTTTTTGAAGTTCATCAGCTTGGCTCTGACCAGGCCCGAAGAAGTTTTCGCTTCCAGCTTCAGCGGAATGTGCAACTTATCGTCGGTCATCCACATGGTCATCGTTCCGGGGCGGGAGAAAAGTTGTCCCGGACCAAACAGCTTCGGTTCGATTTTGATGGTTTTGACTTTGCCGCAATCGGTTTTCAGTTTTTCCGATTTGCCGACCAAGATGTCGAATTGGAAATTATCGCCGTCGTCATTGACCGGAAACCGAATCAACTGGCCTTCTTTCAGCTTTTGCAATCGCACGAAATAAAACGCCGACAGCAAGTCCAGCATGCCGTCTTCGCGCACGGCGGATTTTTCTTTCGGCGCAGTCTGTTTGTTGTTCAGATCGTTGACAGTGAATTTGACGGTTTTGTCAGCGACGTCGAACAAAGCCGTTTGCGCCAGATGCTTTTTGCCTTCCTTGAGTTCCTTGAAGCCAATGCGCGCGGAAAAATCCTGTACGTTGACCAGCGTTTCAAACCGATCTTTGACATCCACGCCGGCAATGGCGATCAACATGCCTTTGGAAATGGCTGACGCTCGCAAGCGGAAAAACTGATCTTCCGGCGCAGGTTTGAATTCGACATTCAAGCCGTTGATCGCCGGTTCGGCGGAACCGTTTCCTTCGACAGAGTTGAATTTGGCTTCGCCCAGAAATTCAAACGTGACGATGCCGACGGTCGCGTAAATCGGAAAACGCGAAAAGCGAACTTCGTATTCCAGCTTTTCGCCAATGGGAATAGGGAAGCCATTGGGAAAGCTTCGCTGCAAAGTCGCCCGTGGCAGTTTGTCTAACGGTGTCGAGGGCGACGAAGGCGCAGGCGGTTTGGCTTCTTCTTGTTGCGCCGAAGAATTGCCCGCCAGCAGCAACAGCGTTATTCCGAAAACTAAAATCAATCGCTTCATAATGACAACTTTAGAAGACTTTGGCGGCTTTCAAAATCAAGACGACAAAGACCAGACCCAAACCGATCAACGCGCGCCATTCGCGGTGATGGTTGTACCGGTTGAAATCGAAACTGCGAACTTGGCCGGATTGATAAGGCGTCAAGCGCGGAAAAAACAGCGGCACGTTTGCCGACCAGCGCGCATACGCTTCGCCAAAGAGCGTTTGCATGTGAGCGGCTTCAGCTTGCATCACCGGCCAGTAAATCGCCAGAAAGAATGCAATCAGCCAGACGCCAATCCACCAACTGCCGCCCGCAACGGCGCAGCCCGCCGCCATCACGAAGCTGCCAAAATACAGTGGATTGCGTGTGTGCGCATACGGGCCGCTCGTTGCCAGTTCGGCGTTTTTTCGCAGATGACCGGACGCCCACGCGCGAATCAACGCTCCCGCCAAGGCCAGCGGAATCCCTACGGCCAGCGACGGCCAGCTTGGCCGCGAAAAAACGGCGAACAAAATCGCCGTCACAAATCCGATGGGCACACGCAACCGTTGCAAGGTCGCACGCCAGTTGAAATCCAGAGTTTGCTGATTTTCGTTCATAAATTCGCTGATAAAACTGGAAGCTCCTGCTTCTCAATTCGCAATCGTTTTGTCACCGCCTGCCACACTTGCTCGACGGGAAGCTTCATGCACGACGTGTGGCTGCAATAACGGCGATAACAATCCGTGCGGCAATCCAGATCGAAGCGTTCAACAACTACGTCGTCTTTGGCAAACGGCCCGTTTCGCCGCGCCGAAGTCGGCCCGAACAACGCCACAATCGGAGTTCCCGCCGCCGCCGCCAAGTGCATTGGGCCTGTATCTCCGCCGAGAAACAACTTCGCCCGCCGCGCCAGCGCCAAAAATTCCTTCAACGTCGAAGCCAGCGGAAAGGCCGCGCCGGTTTTGCTTTGCGCGACGACCATTTGCGCCAGCGTCAATTCGCCAGGGCCGTAAGTGATCGCCGAACGAATGCCGAATGCCTGCCACAGGCGGTCGGCAATTGCCGCGAATTCCGATGTGTGCCAGAGCTTGGTCGGCCATCCGCCTCCGGGATTCAAAATCGCCAGTGCGCCATTGTTCTGTTTCAACTGTTCGGCGGCAAATTGTTCGTCGCTGCTTTCCAGTCGGATCGGAAACTCAAATTCGCCCGTTATGTCGCAACCCAAATGTTCGACCAGCCGCAAATTCTTCTTGATAACGTGGTCGTGGTCATCGGCGGAAACGTGTTCCGTGGTTAACCAACGACTGGCCGATTCTCGTAACACGTCTTTGGCAAATCCGATACGGCGGGGAATGCGCGCCAGCCACGCCACCGCCGCTGATTTCAACAGCCCCTGAAAATCCAGCGCCAGATCGAATTTCGCCGCACGCAATTGCGCCAGACTGGCGTGAATTGCCGCTCTCGTTTCCGTCGCCTTCCAATTCTTCCGCCAGCCGCGCAAATCCAGTTCGATCAATTCGTCCAGGTATGGATTGCCTTGCAGCAGTTTGGCTGCGCCGCCACGTTCAATCGCCCAACTCAGATGCGCCGCAGGCATTGCGCGCCGCAACGCCGCCAGCGCTGGCAAAGTGTGAATCACATCGCCAATGGCTCCGAGCCGGACGATCAGGATTTTTGATTGCTGTTGATGACCCATCGAACTGCTTCCAATAAATTTTCGGCGACGAAATCAGGTTGCTGCGGCCAATTGTTTCGATCCTGTTCAAACTCTTCTTTGCCGTAACCGGTAAGCACCAGAACGCTGCTGCCGCCGACGGCTTGCGCCATCGCAAAATCGCGGAATCGGTCGCCTATGACGACGGACTCGGTCAAATCCAGATTGAAATCCGCTGCCGCGCGATGAAGCATTCCCGGTTTGGGCTTTCGACAATCGCACACCTGCCGATAAGGCAATTCGCCTTCAGTCGGATGATGCGGGCAGTAATAAATCGCATCCAGCCGCGCGCCTTCGCTTGCGAGTTGCGCCGTCATGTTGTCGTGAACTTCGGCCAAAAAATCTTCTGTGTAAAAACCGCGTGCGACGCCCGCCTGACTGGTGACGACAATCGCCAGCCAGCCGGCTTCGTTGATCAGCCGCACGGATTCCGCCGCAAAGTCATACAGCCGAAACTCGTCCAGCGAGCAGACGTACCCGACTTCTTCGTTGAGCGTGCCGTCACGGTCAATGAAGATGGCTCGGCGCGGAAATGTCTGTTGCGTTGGGTTCATGTTTCAGTGGGCGGGATTTTACATCTTTCTGCGCAAAATTCTTGAGTATGTAGGTTGATGGAGTTACTCCCCACGCATAATTTCTTCAGCGCCTTCTTTCAACTCATCGGCATAAGGCTGCCTGCGTGAAGACGGCCAAATGCGCCAGATCTGAACCACAGCTTCTGAGGTTGTCGGATCGTCACCAATGCTGAAAAGTATGCGATATGTGTTGTCGTGTTTTCCGTAAATGAATTGTCTGATTTCGACGCCCAGAAATTCGCTTTCCGCAGAAATGGGACACCGCGTAGGGAAATTTTCCAATGAAAAAACGGCTTGCATAAGACCTTCATACCACTGACCGGCTGATTCAGGGGCGTGGTATTTGATCCAGAGGTAGGCTTCTTCGGCATCTGTCAACGCAGGCAGAGATATATCAACCCGATATGCCATGTTTTTGACGCAATTCCTCCAAGGCCTCTCTTGCCGGGCGACTTTCGCCACGTCGGAAACTTTCCATTCCTTCCTGAATCGCAGCAACTGTGGCAGCGAGTTCCAAGTCTGGCGATTCATCAATCACGATCAGGCGAACTTTTTTGCCCACCAACTCCGATGAATGGCAGATAACTTCTTCCCAAGTTCCTTCTAGAACCAATTGCGACATAAAAGCCTCCTTCTAGCGGCAACTATTCTACCTGCCAGCCTGTTGTAAGGCTACGGCTCATAATTCAAGTTCGGCGAAAGCCAGCGTTCGACTTCGCGCAACTCCATCGCTTTTCGCCGAGCGTAATCGGCGACTTGGTCGCGTTCGATTTTGCCCAGTGCGAAATACTTCGCTTCGGGATGCGCGAAATACAGGCCGCTGACCGAACTGGCAGGCATCATGGCAAAGCTTTCCGTCAGTTGAATGCCTGTAAAGCGTTCGGCTTCGAGCAAGTCGAACAAGGCGCTTTTTTCGGTGTGATCGGGCTGTGCCGGATAACCCGGCGCAGGGCGAATGCCGCGATACTTTTCTTTGATCAGTTCTTCGGTGGTCAGTTTTTCCTGCTTGCCGTAGCCCCAATCTTCGCGCGCGCGTTTGTGAACCAGTTCGGCGAAAGCTTCGGCCAGCCGGTCGGCCAGGGCTTTGGCCATGATCGAATGATAATCGTCGTGGTCCCGTTCAAAGCGGGCGCATAAATCTTCCAGACCAATTCCTGTTGTAACGGCAAAAGCTCCGATGAAATCAATCCGGTTTGAATCTTTCGGCGCAATGAAATCGCTGAGCGCCTGATTGAACTGTCCCGCACGTTTTTCGGTTTGTTGGCGCAAGGTGTGGAATGTCGTCAACACGCGCGAACGCGATTCGTCGGCGTAAAGTTCAATGTCTTCGCCAACGGAATTCGCCGGCCAGAATCCGTAAATGCCATTTGCCCGCAACGCGCGACGGCTGATGATTTGTTCCAGCAGTTTTTGCCCGTCTTCATAAAGCTTGCGTGCCTGTTGGCCAATAACAGCATCATCCAAAATGCGCGGGAAAACTCCGGCCAGTTCCCATGTGTGAAAAAACGGCGACCAATCAATGAACTGCGCGATTTCTTCCAGCCTGTAGTTTTGCAGCAATCGAGTGCCGATGAATTCCGGCTTGGCGATTTCAGTCGTTGCCCAATCAATCGGCGTGCGATTGGCGCGCGCTTGTTCAATCGTCAGCATACGGCGCTGTTCGCGGCTGGCTTCGTGGGCTTCGCGATCCTTTTGTTGCTGTGTGAGATTGTTCAATGCAAAGGTGGCGCGCGTTTCGGGATTGGACAACGCGCCGACAACGGGCACGGCGCGCGAAGCGTCCAGCACATGAACCACAGGCGGTTCGTAATGATGGGCAATTTTGACCGCTGTATGAACCCGCGAAGTCGTCGCGCCGCCGATCAACAAGGGAATCGTGAAGCCTTCGCGCTGCATTTCCCGCGCGACGTGCTGCATTTCATCCAGCGACGGCGTAATCAATCCGCTCAAGCCCACGATGTCCACGTTGTGTTCTTTGGCCGCCGCCAAAATCTTTTCGCACGGAACCATCACACCCAGATCAACCACTTCGTAATTGTTGCAACCCAGAACGACGCCGACGATGTTTTTGCCTATGTCGTGAACGTCGCCTTTGACTGTGGCCATCAAGACTTTGCCTTGCGCTTTGGTTTCAGAAGTTTTTTCGGCTTCCAGGTAAGGCTGCAAATAGGCGACGGCTTTTTTCATAACACGCGCCGACTTGACCACTTGCGGCAGGAACATCTTGCCCGAACCGAACAAATCGCCGACGACATTCATTCCGGCCATCAACGGACCTTCGATGACGTTCAGCGGGCGACCGTATTTTTGCCGTGCTTCTTCAGTATCCTGGTCAATGTAATCCACAATGCCTTTGACCAGCGCGTGCGACAGGCGTTCTTCGACCGTGCCGCTGCGCCATTCGTCTTCGACAACTTCGGCTTTACCACGTTGTTTGACCGATTCGGCAAAACTGACCAGCCGCTCGGTCGCGTCCGGTCGCCGATTGAGCAGCACGTCTTCCACCAATTCCAGCAAGTCTTTAGGGATTTCGTCGTACACAGCCAACTGCCCGGCGTTGACGATGCCCATATCCAAACCGGCTTTGATCGCGTGATACAGAAATGCCGAGTGCATGGCTTCGCGGACGGCATTGTTGCCACGGAACGAAAACGAAATGTTGCTGACGCCGCCCGATACTTTCGCGCCGGGCAGGTTTTGTTTGATCCAGCGTGTGGCTTCGATGAAATCCACGGCGTAATTGTTGTGCTCTTCTATGCCTGTGGCCACGGTCAAAATATTCGGATCGAAAATGATGTCCTGCGGCGGAAATCCGACTTCGTTGACCAGAATGCGATAGGCGCGTTCGCAGATTTCAATCCGGCGCTGGTAATTGTCCGCCTGTCCTTTCTCGTCAAAAGCCATGACAATGACCGCCGCGCCGTACCGGCGAATCAGCCGCGCCTGTTCGATGAATTTCTCTTCGCCTTCTTTCAGGCTGATGGAATTGACAACGGCTTTGCCTTGAATGCACTTGAGCCCGGCTTCGATGACAGACCATTTCGACGAATCCACGACAATCGGCACGCGCGCAATGTCCGGTTCGGAAGCAATCAGATTCAAAAAATGAACCATCGCTTTTTCCGAATCCAGCATGCCTTCGTCCATGTTCAGGTCAATTAACTGCGCACCATTTTCGACTTGCTGGCGCGCCACGGCCAAAGCTTCTTCAAACTGATTGTTCAAAATCAGCTTGGCGAATTTTGGCGAACCCGTAACGTTGGTGCGTTCACCGATGTTGACGAAATTGGTTTCCGGGCGAATGGTCAGAGCTTCTAATCCAGACAGCCGCAGGTAAGGTTCAGGCTGGGCAGGCTTGCGCGGAGCGTAACCTTTGACGGCTTTGACAATTTCACGAATGTGATCCGGCGTTGAGCCGCAACAGCCGCCTACGAAATTCAGCCATCCATTGGCAGCCCATTCCGCCAATTGCGGAGCCATCGTTTCAGGAGTTTCAGGAAAGCCGGTCGGCAGCAGCGGATTCGGCAAGCCCGCGTTTGGATATGCGCTGACATAAACCGGAGCGATGTTGGAAAGCTCTTCGATGTAAGGCCGCATTTCTTTCGGCCCCAGGGCGCAGTTGATGCCAATGGAAAGCAATGGCGCGTGAGCAGTGGCATTGACGTAAGCTTCGACGGTTTGGCCGCTCAAGGTGCGCCCGCTCAGGTCGGTGATGGTGAACGACAGCATTAGCGGCAAGCTGTAGCCGATGTCTTCGTAAAGTTTCTGGACTGCGAACAATCCGGCTTTGGAATTCAGCGAATCGAAGACCGTTTCGACAATCAGCAAATCGGCTCCGCCATCAACCATGCCTTTGGCTTGTTCGTAATAAGACTCGACCAGCGCGTCGTAACTGACCGAACGAAACGCTGGATTGTTGACATCCGGCGACAGCGAAGCCGTCTTGTTCGTCGGCCCCAGCGCTCCGGCAACGAAACGGACTTCGCCCGGATGCGCGGCCAGAAACTTGTCCACTGCTCGCCGAGCGGCTTTGGTCGCGGCCAGGTTAAAGTCATAAGCCAGATGCGCCATCCCATAATCCGCCAGCGTCACCGATTGCGAATTGAAAGTGTTGGTTTCGATGATGTCCGCGCCCGCTTCCAGATATTGGCTATGGATTTCTTCGATGATCTGCGGCTGGGTGATCGAAAGCAGGTCGTTGTTGCCCTTCAAATCCGAAGGCCAATCTTTGAACTGCTCGCCACGATAAGCGGCTTCGTCCAATTGGTAGCGTTGAATCATCGTCCCCATCGCGCCGTCAATGATGACGATGCGATGGCGTAGAAGGTTTTGCAGGGTAGATAAAGTATTTGAATTATTGCTCATCGTATCTTGGATTTAGTTGTTTCGCGCCTCGTTCTGGAATAGCGCTAGCTGTTCTCTGAACTGTTCGACAGTTTTCATTGGCTTCGTTCTATGAATCATCCTATGGCAGTTCGCGCAGAGGATTGCTAGATCGTTTAGGGTCGTTTCAGTTTCAGTCTCAACTGCTGATAGCAACGCTCGATGATGTGCTTCCGCGAAATCCTCACCATACACCTGCTTGAAGTCAAAACCACAAGCTTCACAGGCCAGCTTGCCAGTTTCACTTAGCACCTTATTTTTCTTGGCTTCTACGATTTCAGGTTTTCTTTCGCGTCGCAGGTGGCTGATAAATTTCTTGCGCCCTTCAATGACTAAAATAACCTCTTGTTCTACATCGGGGAATCGTTCAAGTTCATTAACATCAGGCAATTCAAGCTGAATTTGGATATTGTTTGTTGAGTGAGTGGTAGAGTATTCCGTCCGTGGTAGAACCTGATCTAAACACTCTTCTAGGTATTCAATCACTCCAGGCGAGTGAGCCTTTTTCCTGTTTGGAGCGAAAGGGGTTCGGCTCGCCTTTTGAAGCAGCCTATTATGTGAGTCAGCAATCTGAGGCAAAACAAGAGTAGATTTTTCCGCGTCAAAATCACAGGCAATGGAGCCTGCGACGCTTGGATAAAATCCTTTGGTAGCGCCATTGCGCGTTTTGCGCACCTCCACCAAAGTCGGCGAGAAGACAGGTAGGCTCTCAGCGTCAGCCACTACGTGTATCCAATCAGGCAGGATAGTTACGACTTCAATCATGCCGCAATTTAGCCGCAGAGAATCGCTATCGAGAGTGACGCCCCATCGGTGAGCGGCAAGCTGATGCGCTATCTGGATTGAATCCGCCAGAAAATTAAGGCAATGCCACCTCACCTTTTCATCTGGTAATAGGAATTCAAATACTTCTCTGGCCACTCCTTTGTCTGTTCGGTCCAACTTCATTTGTTTCTCACATTTGTTTTAAGCGGCTGCGCCGCCCGATGTGCGGAAAGGCTATGCCTTTCCGGGAAGAGCTATCTTTACTCTCAGGGCTACGCCCTGCCTGTCGGTTTGTGCCAGTTGATTTGATCCAGATCAACCAGCAACGGTTCGTTCTCCACCTCGCAACGCTGCCACATTCGGACGCTTGACCAGCGATAATCAACCACTCGGTCAACCAATCTGGCTCGCACAGGATTCAAATGAGTGTAGTTCACTTTCTGCATAAACATGCTTTCGCTAAAAATCTGAAACGTATTCGATTCGTGCTGCCACAACGAGTAACGATGATTCCGCTTCCAATCCTCGTGACGCAGCTTTTCCAGCGAGCTTTCGTAGTTCTTTTCTTTCAAATGCTCAATCACCCGGTGAGCCACAATGCCTTTGATGTAGCGAAGAACATCGGACGGCTTTTTGTCATGGCTATAGGCCAACAGATGCAAATGGTCGGGCATAATCACATAAGCGAACAACAAAACACCGCTGGACTCTCGCGCTTCGTCAATCGCTGCGCAGGCGATGGTTTTGATGGCGTCTTTTTGAAAGACCGGCAGCCGGTCTTTGGCTACGGCGGTGATGTAAAGCGCCTGGCGGTCTTTTGAAATCGTAAACATCTTCAGTTTGCCGATTGGGGCATAGCCACAAATCCATAAATCTCGCTCCCGGAAAGGCGAAGCTTTTCCGCACATCAGGCGGCAGAGCCGCGAAGAATTCAGCCCCTCAATTCTTCCAACGTCCGCAAGTCGGCTTCAAAGTCGGTGAAGCCCAGATGTACGGCGACGCGCTTCAAATCGCCCACGACATCTTCCGGCAGGTTGATCGTCACGGCGGTGGTCGGGTGGTCTTTGCGCAATCTCTCTTTCAGCTTATTTATCTTCATAACCTTACACCACGCATTTGCAACCGCATTCCAACAAAATCTCGACCGGCGAAACCTGCCGCGTCACGCCGTCGCGCCGTACGTGCAAGACCACCAAAGTGTAAGGGTCAAAAACCACCACGTCCTTGACGCCCTACGAAAGGTAAAAGCGCGGGCCGATTTCGAGGTCTTTGGCTTCGTAGCCTTTGCTGATGATTTCGATGACCGCTTCGGGCACGAGGGTGATCGCTTCGTCTTCTTCGTCCGGTTCGCGGCAGAAGATGGAAATGTCCGGGCGTTTGAGCGAGCCGTCGGGGAAGCTGACGTAAACATCCGCCGCATGTACGCAAGCGCAGGCAGCCGGGTCGGTGGTGACAATTTCGATGCTGTGGCGAATGCGGTCAACGGCTTTCTGGTGTTTGTAGACCGGATGCGCTTCCCAAATCGGCAACCCGCCGACGATCTCCAGTCGCACGCCCAGTTCATTTGCCTGTAAAAGTCTTTGATCCATGCTTATCACTCCTTTTCAGCAATTGATTTGCTTGTTTTACACACGCGGCATTCCATAACCCATCAGCCGCAGCGCCTTTCGGAACTGTTCTTCAGCGTCTGCCATCACCACCAAATGCTTTTCGCCCGCGCGCAGGCAGAGCTTTTTAATTTTTTCATGCGTGGCGACCCTTTCGGCGATTTCGGCGTCAGCGCATTCGATCAGCAACGCCGTGCCTTTGTTGATGCAGGCTTTGGCGCGTCGTTCTGTGGTGACGAAGAAGCCTTCGACGGTGTCTGGCAATTCCTGTTCGTCGCGCGCGGCCAGAAAATCGCGCAGTTCCTTGATCTGGCTTCCGCTTTCTACGGCGGACAGCGCTTTTTCCTGACTCAATCGCCAGACGGTATCGGATTCTTTTTCGGCGTAAGTTTCCAGCAGCAGAGTTTCATCGGGCGAAAGTTCGCCGCCGCTGACGTTGATCTGCAAGCTCGGCAGCACGGTGAAGGAAGCGCTGGCTTCGATTTCAAGAGGTGTGTAGTTGTCAGTCAATTCCAGACAATATGCGCCGAGCGGCGTTAGCCGGAAATACATCAAACCGTCATAGCGGCTCAGAAAATCCAGGTCTTCGGCTCCCCACATTTTTTTGTAATCCTGTCTGGCGTTTTCGGGATCAATGTAAGCGACGTCAATCAATCCCAGCGTCGCGGCGTATTCAAACAGCAACGCCAGCAGATAACGCGCTTGCAGGATGTTCCAACCCCCTCCGTCTCCCAAATTGCCATAATTGGCGTCAACGATGTAAAGCTTCCAAAAATCGCGCGCGACTTCAAAGTCAAAGGCGGCGGCCTGCATGAAACTGGAAAAGTCGTCGAATTTGACCCATTGGCCAATCGGGCATTCTTTCAAGGCGTTGTTGATGACTTCGCGACGGCCTTCGACGGCAGTCAACGGATGCCCTTTGCTGTGTTGTCCTTTTATTGCGTCAACGCGGTTGAATTCGTCCAGTAGTTTCGATTTCAGCCAGCGTTGCCAGATCGAACGCAGAGTTTCGGTGGGTTTGGCCGCCAGCGCGTTTCGACCGGCTTTGGTCAGCGCCAGTTTCTTTCCATTCAATTGAACCAGTTTGCCTGCCTGCAAAAGCAGCGGCCAGGCGAAAGCTTTGATCGGGCCGATTTCCTGTTCCCATTTGCTTTCCTTTGGTTTCCATTCGTAAAAGTCGCCGTCGCGCAAGAGCGACGTAATTTCTTTCATCGTCGTCGCAGAAGCTTGATAGGTTTTTTCGCTGACCGAGACCTTGCCTTTGTCAATCAATCGCAGCAGCGTCAGCAAATCCTGTTGCGCTGCTCGCTCGCTGTCTCGGCGGACGAGCGGAATTTGATACACCACGTCCTTGATGTTCTTCGGTTTGCCCATCAGGTAGGCGCGATTGCCATGAATCAAGGTGGTAGCTGGCGTCTCTTCGTCGAATTCGTATTCCTTTTCGATTTGTTCAATGAATTCGGGCAATTCGGTTGACGTTTTCAACCGCAGTGGTTCCGGCTTCGGGACAAATTCGAGCAAACGAGTTTTCAAATCATCCGGCAAAACCGAATCTCCGCCTCTCCAATGTCCGCTGGCAAAAAGGAACAGTCGCAGCAGGGTCGGCGCGGCGTGATAGCTCCAATCGTAATTGTTCGTTCCAAAGTCCGGCAGTTCGCCGTATTTGGCCTTGAAGCGGGCAGGGGTGAAAATCGGACTATCTGAATAAACGGTTTCGGCAACGGCTTTTTTTTGAAGTTCATCCAGTCTGTCCCATAACAAGCGCAGCTTTTCGCCAGATAATTCACCGATGATTGCATTGAGCAGTTCGTCTTTTCGGGTTCCGCTGGCGGCTCCAGGCAGCAAGGCTTTGAGCTTCTTCAGATCATCAACTGTGCGAATTTCCAAAGCTTCGCGAATGGTGGCGATTCGTATTTCTTGTTGTTGATATTTGGGCATCTCAGTTCTCGTCGTTTTTCAGCAGATTTGTGGGATGTTGAATCAAATGAGCGTCGTCAATCCAATTCTTCGCCGCAATGCGGGCAAATTTGTTTTCCGACTTTCTGGCGCTCGATTTCTTCGACAAAGCTGGCGCCCAGAATGCCTGCGGGCAGGGCGAACATGCCGACTCCGAGTACGGCGATGGCCGCCGCCAGAAATTTGCCGAGCGTGGTCACAGGATAAACGTCTCCGTAACCGACAGTCGTCAAAGTCACAATCGCCCACCACATGGCCGACGGAATGTCGGGGAATTTGTCCGGTTGAGCTTCACTTTCAGCAAAGTAAATAAACGAAGAAGCCAGAACCAGCATGACGGCCATTACCGACGCGGTAATCAGCAATTCCTCTTTTCGGCTGGTAAAGACGCGCGCCAGCATCTGCGATGTTTTGGAATACCGGCTCAGTTTGGCAAGCCGCAACAGGCGGAACAGCCTGAAGACTCGCACAAAGCGCATGTCTATCACCAGAAATTCCAGGTAAAACGGCAGAATTGCCAGCAGGTCAATGATCTGCATCGGGCGCAACGCGAACCGCAATCTGCCAGCCACTGGCCTTGCGAATTCAGGGCGGCAGACACAGGCCCAAAGTCTCAGCAGATATTCGATGGTGAAAATTGCGACGGACAAGTCTTCAAACAAGCGAAGCGGCAGGCCGTAGGAGGCTTCGACGGATTTCACCGAACCGGCAATCACCGCCACCACGTTCAAAACGATCAACGTGAACATGAACAGGTCGAAGATTCGGCTGACACGGTCGCCGGGTTTCGCAGCTTCGACGATTTCCCAGACTCGTTGTCTGAGGTTAGAGCTTGTTTTCGCTTCTTCCATCGTTTGCGCTCCAATCGAATTGTTGCGAACTTTGCTTATCTCAGGACTTCAAACACTTCCAGCGCGTGCGGAATCTTGCCGAAAGGAGCTGAGACTTGCACGCCCTGCACGTATTCGCGGACTTCCAACAACATTTCCTGCGCGATCTTGACGCCTTCTTTCAATGCCGCCGCGCCGTCTTCGGCTTTGCGCATGCGTTCCAGAATCTCCGGTGGCACGCTGACGCCCGGAACTTCGTTGTTCAGAAATTCGGCGTTGCGAAAACTGGTCAATGGCCAGATGCCCGGCACAATCGGTATGCGGCAGTGTTCAATGCGTTTCAGAAAATCTTTCAACTGCTTCACGTCGAAAACCGGTTGCGTGATGGCGTACTCGGCTCCGGCTTCGACCTTCCATTCAAAGCGGCGGATTTCGTGATCCAGATCAATCGCTCCGGGATTGACGCCTACGCCGATGACGAACGAAGTCGGTTTGCCAATCGGGTTGCCGCCCGGGTCGAGTCCGTGATTGAGCCGGTTGACCATATTCGTCAAGCCTATGGAATCAATGTCAAAGACGGCAGTCGCGTTCGGATACGGCCCCATTTTCGGAGGGTCGCCCGTGATGATCAGAAAGTTTCGCAATCCCAACCCCGCCGCGCCGAGCAAATCCGAAAGCATTCCCAGCAGATTGCGATCGCGGCAGCAATAATGCGTTACGGCTTCGATGCCGACTTGCTGTTCGATGATCAGCGAAACGGCCAAAGCTCCCATGCGGGATTGCGCGCGCGGACCGTCGGGAACGTTGACGGCATCCACGCCGGCTTCTTTCAAACTGCGAACGCCTTTGAGCATCGCGGTCGGATCGCAGCCTTTAGGCGGAACGATTTCCACCGAAGTCACAAATTGTCCGTTCGCCAGTTTGTTGCCAAAGCGCGAACGTTCGGCCAGCGGAATTGGTTCGACTCCTGCAGATTGTTCTTCGACGGTGATGGCGCTGATGCTTCGACGACCTGGACTGACGGCGCGAACGGCGTCCACGATCAATTTGATGTGATCGGGCGTCGTTCCACAGCAACCTCCAATGAATTTCGCTCCTGCGCTAATCATTCGCTTGGCGTACCGGGCGACGTAATCCGGGGAAGCCAGATACATCTTTCGTCCGCCGACTTCGCGTGGCAAACCGGCGTTGGGCTGAGCCGACAACCGGCGACCGGTGTGTTCGCGCATCTTTTCGATGGCTTCCAGAATAATTTGCGGCCCAACGGCGCAGTTCAATCCGATGACGTCCGCTCCGTCAGCATCCAGCCATTTGTCCAATCGTTCGGTGATCGTTTCCGCAGACGTGCCGTAAGCGGTTTCGTACTGTTCGTTGATGGTCATCTGCGCGAAGATGACTTTGTCGGTCAGTTCACGGACGGCGCGAATCGCCTGGTGCATTTCGGCCAGGTCGTGAAAGGTTTCCAGCACAAAACAATCCACGCCGCCTTCCAGCAAGGCCGCGACCTGTTCCTTGAACAACTCCTTGGCTTCGTCAACCGAAGTCGGGCCATAAGGTTCAATGCGCACGCCGAGCGGCGAAATCGCTCCGGCGACAAAGGCGTCGTGTTGCGCAGTCTTGGTCGCTTCGCGGGCAATCTGGGCGGCCAGAATGTTGATGTCGCGCAGTTTGTCGTCCAGACCCTGAGCGGCGAGTTTCAGCCTAGACGCGCCGTAGGTGTTGGTTTCGATAATCTCGGTTCCGGCTTTGATGTATTCGCGGTGAATGTCCAGGATCAGGTCAGGGGTGGACAGATTCAATTCGTCGTAACAGCGATTGATGTACACGCCTTTGCTGTAAATCATCGTGCCCATCGCGCCGTCGAACACGCGCACGCGGTCTTCTTGAATGAAAGCTCGAAAGTTGTCCATAAACGAAAAGCCTCGCGTTCGGAAACAACGCGAGGCTTTGCAGCAAATTTCTGGTTGGGAAACCGGATTTCCGGTCAGGCTCTTTAGCAGTTTTTAGGGTGGAGCAATTTGCCGGAAATCGCCACGCGTCGAAGTTTTATGAAAAAGCCTCGCAGCCATAAAAGCTGCGAGGCGAAAATAGCAATGTCTAGGTATTTATCAAAACTGACGGAGACAGAAGGATTCGAACCTTCGGTAGAGGTTTTAGCCCCTACAACGGTTTAGCAAACCGCCGCCTTCAGCCACTCGGCCATGTCTCCGTAACGTTGTGCATTGTCTTCATCGAACCGCAGACTGTCAACACATCGCACAAGAAATTCCCATAGTCAGCGTTTGGTTCGTTCGCCAGCTTTTTGCCGCGCTTGTTGCAATGCGCCAAAAATGGTTGCCGGTTCCGGTGGCTTTTCAGTCTGAGGTGTTTCCTGATCGGTTGAGTTAGCTGCGATCACCGGTTCTGCCGAAGCAGTTGCGGCAACAACCGGTTTAACCGGTGTGTTTTTTGATTTCGGTGCCCATTTCAGTTTTTGCAGAATCGGCAACGTTTGAGCCGTTACCAAACCTGTGTGGCGTTCCAGCGCTTCAATCAGCAACAGCAAAATTGCCGTCAGCAGCAAATACGGCGCAAGTTCGATCAAACGCGATTGACGCGGCAAATCTTTCCAGACGCCGGGAAGCTCCAAACGTTCTTTGCCGCCAGTCGCTTGAGCGAGTTTGGCCAATGCGGTTTGTCCTTCGTCGGCCTCGACCGGTTTGAATTCCGGCGAATAGGGCAGCGTCACCGGCGACAAGGTCAACGGCTGAGCGCCTGGAACTTCAATCGTAGAGAGCGCGGTTTCGCTGCCGTTGAGCGGTATAGTCAATTCCATCGTATCGGCATCTGCCCAACGCATTTCGCTTTGTTCAGAAACCGGTTTCGATCCGGCAACCCCGCGCAGCGTGGTGACTTTTGGACTGGGAGCGCGGACATCCTGTCCGTTTTCATCACGGTCAGGATCGAGGTGCAGTTGAATGACGCTGACGCCGTTTTTGACTTGCTGAGTCACCAGCATGTTGTTGGGCAGATTCGCAGTGTCTCCGGCAGTCCAGCGAGCCAGGCTGGTGAAAAAATCTCCGGCGCTGCTCCAACCGGCGATTGATCCTGTGTAATCGCCGTCGGCTTCGCCAGTGTAAGCCAACACGCGCCCGCTTCCGGCTTGCCACGAAGCCACGACCGGCGCGTTGTATTCATCGGTTGTCACCGTCGCCAGATTCGCGTTCGGTCGCATATAACACAGGTTGTAACCGCCAATCGCTGGCAATCCGTTGAACTGTTTGCCGGTCAATGTGACCAACCCGCCGGTGGTTTGAATCGGAGTCGTCGCTTCCAGAAAAGTGCTGCGCGCGACGACTATGGTGTCTTGAGCGAACAAACGCGGCAATTCTTCAGCGCTTTCGGTGAAGTAAATTTGTCCGTTGCCGCGGGCGGCAATGTCACGGAGCAAATACGCATCCTGATCGGATTCTTTTCCCAGACCGATGACGCTGACGGTGATGCCCGCTTGTTCGCATTGGCGGAGCAGTTCGCGGTAAGCGCCGGGTTCTTCGGAATCTGAAGCGTCGGCGAAAAGGATGATGTGTCTGGTTCCGGCTCTGGCCTTGAGCAGCATATCGGCGGCGGTTGAAAGCGCTTCGTAAACGAAAATGCCTCCGCCCTGCGAATCCACCATCAAAATGTCGCGGCGCATTTTGGCGGCATTGCCTTCGACAGGTTTGACGTCGGCAATGATGTGCGAACTGCTGTCCACGGCAACCACGCCGAATTCATCGGTTGGCACAAGCATGTCCAACACCTGCACCGCCGCCAGGTTCGCCAAATCCATTTTGGTTCGATTGCCGCTGACCGGCGCTGACATGCTACCCGACCGATCCATCGCCACGACGATGGCCAACGAAAGTTTGCGATGTTCCTGTCGCAATTCCATTGAAACCGGTAGCAACGGTTCCAGCGGCGATTTGAAATACCCGCCTGCGCCGTAGGCATGTTTGCCGCCGGTCATCATCAAACCGGCGCCGGTTTCTTTGACCCAAGCGGACAAGGCTTCCATTCCGCGTTCAGTGACCTTGTTAGCCGAAACGTTTTCCAGCACCACGCCGGAAAATCCTGCCAGTGCATCCAGTGACCAGTCGGCGTCTTCGGGCTTTGCAGTTATGACTTTCAATCCGCCACGTTCAAGCAATTGCGACAGCCCGGAATCTGCGCTCGAACTAAGCACCAGCAACGGACGCGGCCCTTGCACGCCGATCAGAATCTTCGCCGAGTTGTTTTCGGGAATCGGGTCTTCGCCCAGACCGGAAATTTTCAGCGCATAACGTTGCGCGCCGGGGTCTTCGGCCAGGTCGCGAAACGTCAGCCGATTCATTCCAGTGCTGACGTTGGTTTTGCCCGCCGCCAGAATTTGTCCGCCGCGTTGCAATTCAAAGGCGATTTCCTGCGACGCGGGCGATTTCACCCACGCCGTCAGCATAAAAGCTTCGCCGGGAGTGACCGTCACGGGAGCGTCAATTTGCGCAATGGCCAAATCTCCGGCGACCGAACGTTGCAGCGAACGATAATCAATCGCCACTCCGCGCGAAGCCGCTCTCGCCGCCGCGCTTGCAGGGTCTTTGCCTGTCCAGCGTCCGTCGGAGAGCACCAAAATTTTTCCCGGCGCATCCGGTGGAATCAGCGACAGAGCTTTTTCGACGGCGTCGTTCAGATTGGAAGCGTCGGCTTGAATTTGATTGGTGAATCCGGCGAAAGCTCCGGTTTGTGGCGAACGTTCGATGGCGGAATTCTGGCCGAACGAAACTACGGCCAAACGGTCGTCGCTGCTCATTGCGCGTTGCACCAATTCGATAGCTTCGCGTTCGGCGGCTTCGGCATTGGCAGGCATCGAAAGACTGCGGTCGGCGACGACCACGACGGTTCCGGCTCGGCTCGGAAGTTGAATGGCCAACCCGCTCAGCGCCAGCAAAATCAACGCCAGCAATATCAACCGCGCCACGCGCAGAAACCGCGAAACCGGTTTCCACACCCACCACGCCGCCAACAGCGGAATTGCCAGAATCAGCCAGATTGGATTGAGCAAAGTCACCATAAGAGTCGGCGCATCATTAGACGCCGCTGCCATTCGGTCAAGAGCCGAAACTGTGAGAAAAACTTTTGTAACCATATGTTGAGTTGGTTTGTCCAAAAGTCATGTGCGAGATAGACTTCGCCCGTTGATCGTCCTGGAAATTTCTGGCAGACCGACGCTAAATCCTGGCGTCATTCAAACCGTTCCAAACAAGTTGCGTTACCTTTGAAGGGAGATTGTCTTGAGAAAGCTCTTCGTCGTTGTTGCCTGTCTGTTGATATTGGCGATTTGTTCGCCGAACGTTTCCATCGCTGATTCTTCGCGCGATTACAAAGTGCTGGGCGCGGACAAAAAACGCGTCGCCATCATCAACGCCAAAGGCGAGATTGAATGGGAAGTGCCGAACCCCGACGCGCGCGAAATTCACGACATTCAAATGCTGCCCAATGGCAATGTGCTGTTCCAGACCGGTTACACAACGGTGGTGGAAGTCAGCCGCGACAAACAGGTCGTCTGGAAACATGAGTCCAAACCCAAAGCCGGGTACGACGGCAAAGTCGAGATTCATTCGTACCAGCGATTGAAAGACGGATTGACCTTGATCGCCGAAAGCGGCAATTCGCGGCTGATCGAAGTGGACAAGGCTGACAAGATCGTCAAAGAAATTCCGCTGACCGTCGTCAAACCGAATGCTCACCGCGACACGCGCATGGTGCGCAAACTGGACAACGGCAATTATCTGGTTTGTCAGGAAGCCGAAGGCAAAGTCCGCGAATACGACGGCAAAGGCAAAATCGTCTGGGAATACGCGCTGGATTTGAATGGCCGTCCGCGTTCGCCCGGTCACGGAGTCGAAGGCCACGGCGTGGAAGTGTTCGGCGCGATTCGATTGAAAAACGGCAATACGATGATTGCCGGCGGAAACAACAATCGAGTGTTTGAAGTCACGCGCGCAGGCAAAATCGTCTGGAGCATTGATCAGAAAGAATTGCCGGGCATCACCTTCGCGTGGATGACGACGCTGCAGCAATTGCCCAACGGCAATTTGATTATCGGCAACACGCACGCCGGACCGGAAAATCCGCAACTGATCGAAGTCACACGCGACAAAAAAGTCGTCTGGCAGTTCAAGGATTTCAACAATTTCGGCAATAACCTTGTTGCCGCCCAAGTGCTGGGGATCAAAGGTAAAGTGATTCGCTGATTCAATTTGAGAAAACGATCATGAAAAACACGCTTCCGATTATTACGCCGCAACAGATGACTCGCCGTGAATTGATCTTCAAAGCCGGAGCCGGATTTTCCGGCTTGGCGCTGAGTTCCTTGCTGGACAAAGACGGATTATTGGCGGCAACGCCAAACGCCTCGGATGCCAAAGACGTGAATCCGCTGGCTCCGAAGCCGTCGCATTTCAAAGCCAAAGCCAAATCGGTCATCTTTCTGTTTATGTATGGCGGCCCCAGCCAGGTGGATTTGTTCGACCCGAAACCAATGTTGACCAAAAATCACGGCAAGCCGCTGCCGGATTTGGACAAGCTGGAAACCTTCAACAAAAACGGCAACCTGATGGCGTCGCCGTACAAGTTCAAAAAGTACGGGCACGGCGGCGTAGACATTTCCGAACTCTATTCCAATCTGGGCAGCGTTGCCGATGAGTTGTGCGTGATTCGATCGCTCTATTGTCTGAGCAACAATCATTCGCCCGCGATCTTTCAGATGAACAGCGGCAACATTCGTCCCGGCAATCCGAGTTTGGGTTCATGGGTGACGTATGGCTTGGGAACGGAGAATCAAAACCTGCCCGCGTACATAGTGATGTATGACTGGCGAGGCGGTCCAATTGGCGGAGCGCCGAACTGGTCTTCGGGCTTTATGCCTGCGGCGTTTCAGGGAACTTCGTTTCGTCCTGGCTCGACGCCGATTGTGGATTTGAATCCGCCGAAATGGGTTGATCCGCATTTGCAGCGTCAGGAAATTGACCTGATTCAGAAACTGAACCAGGAGCACCGCGAACAGCACGCTAAAAATAGCGATCTGGATGCGCGCATCGCTTCTTATGAACTGGCTTTCCAGATGCAATCGCACGCGCCCGAAGCCGTTGACCTGAGCAAAGAATCCGATGCGACCAAAAAACTGTATGGCATCGGCGAAAAACACACAGACTTTTTCGGCAAACAGTGTCTGACAGCGCGTCGCCTGGTCGAACGCGGCGTACGCTTCATTCAGCTTTACCACGGCGGAGGCCATCAACAGGAATCCTGGGACGCGCATTTCGGCATTGACGAAAACCATCGGCTGCATTGCGCTGAAACCGATATTCCGATGACCGGTTTGATCAAAGATTTGAAAGCGCGTGGCTTGCTGGATTCGACGCTGATCGTCTGGGGCGGGGAATTTGGCCGCATGCCGATGTCGCAATCCGGCATCGGGCGCGATCACAATCATTACGGTTTCTGCATGTGGATGGCTGGCGGAGGTGTCAAAGGCGGCCAGATGATTGGTGAAACCGATGAGTTCGGCTTGAAAGCCGCTGTCGAACCCTATTCCGTTCACGACCTGCACGCGACAATCCTGCACGCCATGGGCTTGGAGCACCGCAAATTGACGTATTACTACGGCGGACGCGAACAACGGCTGACGAACTTCGGCGGCGATCCGATTCTGAAAGTGTTTGGGGGATAGATACTATTTCACTCGGTATTCCCCGCGCGTGTCAGGCTATCTTTAGCTGTTCGAGGGGGCTGAATTTATGCGATGATTGGCCGAAAGTTGATTGCTGTGAGGAGAAACGCATAAATGTCTGAATATCGTATTGAATACACTTCATTGAGTTCTGAATGGAAAACGACCTCTATTCTGTCGGAATTACCTGTTCCTGGAAGTAGGGGGTTTGTAACTTTAGTTGAGCGGCTTCAGCCATTCGGATTAACGGCACAGGGAATTAGCTTACAGACTCCAACCAATAACCTGAGTGATGTCAGGCTTGATCTGGCTTTGCTTGATCCACGAGTCACTATCAGCATCGGTTACAGTCATATTACCCTTACGACAGGCGAGATTTATGAAGGAGATGTAAATTCGATTCTACAGATTTTGCAGTCCGTATTTGGCGCAATGGCGGTAATTGATCCAAAGATTGAAGAAGGCAAAGGGAGCACGCGTGTTAGTCTTCAACTCTCTTTGCTAGATGAACAAGTTGAGGACTTTCTAGCGCGTTATGCGAAAAAACAGGAAGGTGACGTAACTATTACCCCCGACGCTGCTGCATTCGTCGTCAACTGCGATGAGGTTAGCCGGCAGGCACGAACCCGGATCGTTCTCGCTATGTCGCTTCATTATGCGAATGCCATCTTTTGCGAAATTACCTGGGAATACGAATCAGGCACGGTAGGAAAGCCAATAGAATTTCTCAATCAACTGGCTGATAGCGGGTTGAGCGTTCTCTCTGTGTTTGATTTACACCATTTTGAAGGAGGGAAATGAGTATGTTGGCAGTTATGAACTACGACCTTGCAACATTGGGGAGACCCACATCTGTTTTGCCTCAACAGCAGCCGCACTACCAGATTGCGTCACTGAGAGCTTTCCTACCCACAGAGCGAGTCGTTGAAAACCTCACACCTCCAAGTCGCCCTTTACCCGACAAGCAGCCCAAGCAGGAAAATGGCTCTATGTTTGTAGAGTTACGCAAACAGTTCGAGTTGCGTGACGAGTCTGGCGTGCGGACATATTTGCGCAAATATCCGTTTCTGCTCACACTACTGCTCGAAGCGAAAACTCAAGTTGTTCGCATCTTCGGCGAGGGGACAAAGGCAGTGCTTCAAATTAGTGTTGATCCGAACGATTTGTCGGCCCAGCTTTTTATAGTCATCCCTACACAGTTAAGCGCTAAAGAAGCTTTGGCGTTATTTGATCAACTTGATCAGGAGTGGTGGCTGGAGGCTACCAAAAGAGCGGATTTCCGCATGAACTTTATCCCGGAGTTTGTCTGATGCCGTTCGATTGGTCTGATTACCGCCTAGTCGCTGAAAAGCTCAGTCAAAATGCAGACGAAGCATCGCTTCGATGCGCGATCAGCCGTGCTTATTACTTTGCTTATCATCAAGCGGTCAATCACCTCTTGGAACATTTTGATTTTCTACCATCCAAAGACAAATCGCATGATGCGGTTTGGCGTGCGTTTGAGAAAAAAGGACATTCATACCGTGAAGTATGGGATAAAGGCGACAAGTTAAAGAAATTGCGAGTTGATGCTGACTACGAGTCAGATGCGATTATTCGTGATGAAACAGCCGCCTTTTCGCTTCAATTGTCTGATCGGATTGCCGCAATTTTACAGGGCATCCATCGGCAGAAAAGTGTTCGTCCGTCCTGACATATTTTCCACTTATTTCATTCAGCGGGGGAGCCTAATGTTAGAGGCTAATTGGGCGTGCCCTAATTGGGGAGGTTTTCGAAATGAACTCGAACAATCGGTTGTCACGCCGTAACTTAATTTTTCGGGCTGGAGCCGGGTTTTCTGGCTTGGCGTTGGCTTCGTTGCTGGATAAAGACGGATTGCTGGCGGCGGAGCCCAATCAGCAGAAACGCGTCAATCCGTTGGCTCCAAAAGAAGGGCATTTCAAGGCCAAAGCCAAGTCGGTCATCTTCCTGTTTATGTACGGCGGCGTTAGCCACGTGGACACCTTTGATCCTAAACCGGATTTGACTCGACATCACGGCAAGCCTATGAACAAAGGCAAGGTGGATGTCTTTTTTGGCAACCCCGGAAATTTGATGGCTTCGCCGTACAAGTTCAAAAAGTATGGGCAGTCGGGCATTGAAGTTTCGGAACTGTATCCGCACATCGCGCAAAAAGTTGATGACTTGTGTGTGGTTCGCTCGGTGTTTACGACCAGCAACAATCATTCGCCTGCGATCTTTCAGATGAACAGCGGCAATATGCGTCCGGGAAATCCGTCGCTTGGTTCGTGGGTGACTTATGGGTTGGGCAGCGAGAATGAGAACCTTCCGGCATACATTGTGATGTACGACTGGCGAGGCGGCCCGATTGGCGGAGCGCCCAACTGGTCTTCAGGTTTTATGCCCGCGGCGTATCAAGGCACGTCGTTTCGGTCGGGTGGAACTCCGATTGCCGACTTGAATCCTCCCAAGTGGGTTGATCCGCATTTGCAGCGGCAGGAAATTGATTTCGTGCAGCGGCTCAATCAGGCGCATCAGGTTTCGCATCCGGGGAATTCGGATTTGGATGCGCGCATCGCTTCGTATGAACTGGCCTTCCAGATGCAAACGCACGCGCCCGAAGCGATGGATTTGTCGAAAGAATCCGATGCGACCAAAAAGCTTTATGGTGTTGGCGAAAAGACTACGGATTATTTTGGCAAACAATGCTTGATCGCTCGGCGAATGGTTGAACGTGGCGTGCGGTTCATTCAGTTGTATAGCGGCGGAGGTCATCAGCAGGAATCCTGGGACGCGCATTACGGCTTGCACGAAAATCATTCGTTGCATTGCGCGGAAACCGACAAGCCGATGGCTGGATTGATTGCGGATTTGAAAGCGCGCGGCTTGCTGGATTCGACCTTGATTGTTTGGGGTGGGGAATTCGGACGCATGCCGATTTCGCAATCCGGCATTGGGCGCGATCACAATCCGCACGGGTTCACGATGTGGTTTGCCGGTGGTGGCATCAAAGGCGGACAAGTCATAGGCGCGACGGATGAATATGGTTATAAAGCAGAAGTCGAGCCATATTCGGTTCACGATATGCACGCGACGATTTTGCACGCGCTGGGGATGGATCATCGGCGTTTGACCTATTACTACGGCGGACGGGACCAGAGATTGACGAATTTTGGCGGCGATCCCGTGTTAAAGGTGTTTGCCTGAATGGAAGGAGGGCTGGCTTTAACTGACCTGAGAAGAATTCCAGTCGGCCACCCCCGGCAGACCTGAAATTCTTTCCAGTCAGATTATTGCCAGCCCAAACAGAGTCTTCACACTGAAGTTTTCAGATCAGAAGTCTCTCAACATCAAGTGACATATAACAGCAAAAATGTTTCATGATAAAGTAAAAAAAAGTTCGATTTGGCCGCTTTTCCGACTGTAGTGTGGGAAAAGAGCGGGGAAAATACCAGGAATCCACTCTTTCGGTTAGGTGAAGAGTCAATTGGTGAATTCCAGAGACACATTGAAAAGGTATTTCAGAGGAAACCAAAGCCGCTACTTGAACTTTAGCGAGTGCTTTGCTAACCTCACGCCTCAAATTTCGGCAAGAACAAACATATAACTTCGGAGGCAAGAAGGATTTGTAATGGCTTTAGCAAAAGAAGCTAAATCAGGCATCATCACGCAGTACAAGGTTCACGGGACTGACACCGGATCACCGGAAGTTCAAGTGGCGTTGTTGACAACCCGCATCACTGAACTGACTGAGCACTTCAAAACTCATAAAAAAGATAACCATTCACGTCGCGGCCTGCTGAAATTGGTCAGCCAACGCCGCAGTCTGCTGGATTATTTGAAGCGCAAAGACATCAACCGGTATCACGAGTTGATCAATCGTCTCGGATTGAGAAAGTAACTGTTGAATAGTTTGCGGCGTCTCGCGCTGAGACGCCGTTTTTGTTGTGCAGCCGAACGTGACGGCACGTGCTTCCTAAAAAGTCTGGGTTCATTTTTGAAGTCCGACTAGCCCAAAGGCCTACAAGGGAAGACGAATGATTTCATCCGAATCCCAACTTTTTCGGATGCCCTCAGCGCCTTCATCAATTCATGGCTGCCCGAATATCTGGGGTTGCCCATTGTGACAGACGGTTCTGATATTTCCGCCAGGAATCACAAGTTTAATTCCATATCGAAAAGCCGCAGCGCAGATTCGTGACGCTCATCACGAACTTCGCGCTTGCGGCTTATTGTCTTTGCAGTGGTTGGTGGTTGAGTAAAGATTGCTTGAGTCCCGGAAGAAACCGACACTCATCTGCCGCCATTGCCGTTGTTAAGAGGAGAGATAACAAGATGTTTTTGAAACAAGCCATCAATTTAGGAGGTCGGGAAATTTCGATTGAAACCGGCCGTATCGCAAAACAGGCTGATGGAGCGGTATTGGTTCAACAGGGTGAAACTGTTGTGTTGGTGACGGCAGTTTCCGCGCGCAAGGCCAGAGAAGGGGCTGATTTTTTTCCGCTCACTGTTGATTACAGAGAATACGGTTATGCTGCCGGACGAATTCCCGGCGGTTATTTCAAACGCGAAGGCCGCCCGACCGAAAAGGAAATTCTGACCTGCCGTTTGACAGATCGCCCGATTCGCCCGCTGTTCCCAGAAGGTTATCAGCATGAAACACAGATCATTTCTATGGTCATGTCCGCCGATGAAGAAAACGAACCGGACGTACTTTCGATCACAGGGGCTTCTGCGGCGCTGTACCTGTCGGACATTCCGTTTCACAACCCGATTGCCGGAGTTCGCGTTGGTTTGGTTGAAGGCAAATACGTCGTCAATCCGACATACGAACAGCAGGGCGCTTCATTGCTCAATCTGATTGTCGCCGGCAGCGAAGAAGCCATTGTGATGGTCGAAGCGGGCGCCAAGGAAGTCAGCGAAGAAGTCATGCTCGAAGCCTTGATGTTCGCCCACGGCGAAATCAAAAAGCTGTGCCAGTTGCAGCGTTCTATGTTTGAAGCACTCGGCATCAAAAAGCGTGAATTCCAGCCCAAGCCGGTCAACGAAACTCTGCTGCGCGAAATTGCCGAAAAATACACTGGCGAAATGCGCGAAGCTCTGAATGTGCAGAACAAATCCAAGATCGAAAGTTACACCGCGATTGACGACCTGAAAAAGAAAGTCGTCGAAGGTTATCCCGAAGATCAACCGGCGGTTCGCGCTGAAGCCGGAGTGTTGTTCGATCATCTGAAAGAAGCCATCTTCCGTGACGACATTTTGAACAATCGTCGCCGACCGGATGGACGCCGATTTTCTGAAATTCGTCCCATTACCATCGAAGCCGGTTGGTTGCCGCGCACTCACGGTTCGTCGCTGTTCACGCGCGGGGAAACTCAAGCGGTGGTGACGGCGACGCTCGGTACTTCGCAGGACGTGCAGTACGTTGACAGTCTGGAAAGCGGAGAATTCAAGCGACGCTTCATGCTCAATTACAACTTCCCGCCGTTTTCGGTCGGTGAAACCGGTCGAACCGGCAGCCCTGGTCGCCGCGAAATCGGGCACGGAGCGTTGGCGCATCGTGCGTTGGAAGCCGTTGTTCCAGGCGAAGAAGAATGGCCGTATGTCGTTCGTGTGGTTTCGGACATCACTGAATCTAACGGTTCGTCTTCGATGGCGACGGTTTGCGGGGGCTGTCTGGCAATGATGGATGCCGGAGTTCCGCTCAAAGCTCCGGTGGCTGGTGTGGCGATGGGGCTGGTGATGGAAGAAAAGAAATTCGCCATCCTGACCGACATCGCCGGCGCTGAAGATCATTACGGGGACATGGATTTCAAAGTCGCTGGCACGCGCAATGGCATTACGGCGTTGCAGATGGACATCAAGGTGACGGGATTGAATCCGCAGATTCTGGCCGACGCGCTGGATCAGGCGAAAAAAGGACGACTGTTCATTTTGGACAAGATGGAAGAAGTCCTGCCAGAACCGCGCAAGGAAATCAGCAAGTACGCGCCACGAATCATGACCTTGCAGATCAACCCCGACAAGATTCGTGACGTCATTGGCCCGGGCGGCAAGATGATCAAATCCATCGTCGAACGCACGGGAGCGAAAATTGACGTGGAAGATTCCGGGCGCATCTCAATCGCCACTGCCAACGGCGAAGCCGGCGAAATGGCCATGCAGATCATCCGCGATCTGACAGCCGAAGCCGAAATCGGCAAGACCTATCTCGGCACGGTTTCGCGCATCGTGGATTTCGGAGCGTTTGTCGAAATCATGCCTGGTCTGGACGGATTGCTGCACGTTTCGGAAATCGCCGATTATCGTGTGCGCGACGTGCGCGACGAACTGGAAGAAGGCCAGCAAATAATGGTCAAGTGCATAGGCATCGAAGGCAACAAGATTCGTCTGAGCCGCAAGGCTTTGCTCAATGAAGGCAAAGGCGGAGGCAATGAAAGCCGTGGCGAAGGGCGAGGTGAAGGAAGAGGCGAAGGCAGAAGCAGAAGTCGCCGACCGCCTCAGAACGACGAAGACTAAACGCTTCAACTGGTGGCGGCTGACGATCAGCCGCCACTTACTTTTTCAGCAGGAGATTTCATGCGAATCATCACCAGTCTTATTCTGATTATCTGTGCCGCGACTGGCGGTTATGTCTTTTTCTCAAACGAAACCGGCTCGAATGCGCTGGCTCAACCCGCCCAGGAATTGAAAGACCCGCGCGAAAAACATCTGGCCAACATCAAACAACTCACCTTTGAAGGCGAAAACGCCGAAGCTTATTTTTCGCTCGACGGAAAAAAATTGATCTTTCAACGGGCAGTGAAGGGCGATGGGTGCGATCAAATTTTTTCGATGAACCTGGATGGGTCGGATATGAAAATGCTGTCCAACGGTGAAGGCAAAACGACTTGTGCATACTTCACACCGAACGGCAAAAACATCGTTTACGCTTCGACCTTTAAGGCTGACCCGATCTGTCCGCCGAAGCCGGATATGTCAAAGGGTTATGTCTGGGCGCTCTTTCCGGGTTTTGACATCTTTCGCGCAAACGCGGATGGTTCGCGCCTGGTGCAATTGACGAAAACCGCCCGGTATGATGCCGAAGCCACAATCAGGCGAGATGGCACGATTGTCTTCACCAGTCTGCGCGACGGCGATCTGGACATTTACACTATGGACAAAAACGGCAGGAACGTGAAGCGGTTGACCAACGAGCTTGGCTACGACGGCGGCCCGTTCTGGAGCTACGATGGCAAGTTGATCGTCTATCGCGCGCATCATCCGCAAACCGACGCCGAAAAAGCCGATTATCTGGCTTTGCTGAAAGAAGATATGATTCGCCCCAGCAAGTTGGACTTGTGGGTGATGAATCCCGATGGGTCGAACAAACGCCGCGTCACCAACAACGGCAAAGCCAACTTTGCGCCGTTTTTCTTTTTGAACAACAAACGAATTCTGTTTTCGTCGAACCTCGACGATCCGCGCGGTCGCAACTTCGAGATTTACGCGATCAACGTTGACGGAACCGATCAGGAACGCATCACTTTCAATGACACCTTCGATGGGTTTCCGATGTTTTCGCCGGACGGCAAGAAGCTGGTGTTCTGTTCCAATCGCAACGCGACGAAGCCAGGAGACACCAATGTTTTCATCGCCGATTGGGTGGAATAAATCCACGCAAAGCGACAAAACATCGCTTGAGATGTAAACCGCGAAAGTATGGAGAAAACGGAATTAGCGAAGATGGTTGATTTAATCTCTCCGCGAATTCCGTTTTTTCCATTTATTCCGTATTCTTCCTTCGTCTTCCAAAAATACAACGTTTGTCGAAGAGGCGAGGCCTGAGTCGCTTAAGCCTCTTGAGGGAAATTTATGACCAACCGAACAATAGCAGTCGCATTGCTGAGTTTGTTGATCGGATTCAGTTTTTGCGCGTTGGGAGCCGATGATTGGATGCGGTTTCGAGGTCCGAATGGAACCGGCGTTTCGTCGGAAACCAATTTGCCGACGGACTTCGGCCCGGACAAAAGCGTGGTTTGGAAAACCGCTTTGCCTCCGGGGCATTCATCGCCGGTGCTGGCGCGCACTCGGATTTTCGTGACGGCGCATGATGGCGACAAAAAATCCGGCAAGCTGTTGGTTATCGCGCTCGACCGTAAAACCGGAAAAGAGATTTGGCGGCGTGAAGTTCCGCGCACGAAAACCGGGCGACTGGAAAACGTCAATGGCCCGGCTTCGGCCAGTCCAGTGACGGACGGCGAAAACGTCTTTGCCTACTTTCAGGACTTCGGATTGATCTCCTTCAGCGCCGCTGGCAAAGAACGTTGGCGATTGCCGATCGAAGCGCCGAACATTTTTTACGGCTACGGCGCTTCGCCGATTCTGGTGGATGACAAAGTGATTCTGCCTGTGGATCAGGATGGCGGCGCGTATCTGTTGGCCGTCAACAAAAACACCGGCAAACAAGTCTGGAAAATTGATCGCCCCGAAGTCATTTCCGGTTATTCGACGCCGATGATTTATCAGCCTAAAACGGGCGCGAAGCAATTGGTTTTGCCGGAATCGTTTCAGGTTTCGGCCTACTCGGTTGCCGACGGCAAGCGCGTTTGGTGGGTTCGTGGTCTGGCTTGCGAAATGAAGTCGGTGGCCAGTTATGACAACGAATACCTGTACATCAACGGCTGGGGCTTTCCGCTGAACCAACCCGGCAAACAAATTCCCACCGTCAGCTTTGAAGAAGGGCTGAAACGCTATGACGCAAACAAGGACGGTTTTGTCGGACGAGACGAGATCAAGAAATTGGACCCGCCCAGTCAAATGGACAATGTGCTTCATCCGAATTACGGCTTCGACGCGTTTGATCTGAACCGCGACGCCAAACTGGATGCCAAAGACTGGGAAGTTTTCCGCTCGATGATGTCTTCGGAAAATGGATTGTTATCCATTAAGCTCGGCGGGCAAGGCGATATGACCGCCACGGCAGTTCGCTGGAAGTATCAACGTCCTGTGCCCCAAGTGCCATCCACGTTGCTCTATCAAGGCACGCTGTTTATGGTCAATGACAGCGGCATTCTGATTTCCTTCGATCCGGCGACCGGCAACGTCATCAAGCAAGGCCGGTTGAAAGGTGCGATTGACAAATACTTCGCCTCGCCGGTCGGAGCCGATGGCAAAGTTTATCTGATCAGCCAGGACGGAACTGTTTCGGTCGTCAAAGCGACGGGCGAATGGGATGTGCTGGCGGTCAATGCTTTGGGAGATGAAGTCTTCGCCACGCCGGCCATCGCCGACGGCAAGCTGTACGTTCGTACGAAAGGCATGCTTTATTGCTTCGGCAAATGACGCGCGTCGTGGCTGAAAAAACGGCTGTGATAGAATCCACAGTAGGAGGTACTCAAAATGGAAGATATTTTTGATTCGGAACTCAGCGCTGAAAAAAAGGCAGAGATCGTTCAGGAGTGCGACAAATACTTGAAGGCGATAGACAGCATTTTTAAGCAGATGGAAAAGGACGAACAAGATATTGAGCGTCTTAATGCTGAAACCAGAGCGATGCTCAATCAAATGCGAGAGGCCGCTTGATGTGGCAGACCCTCTTAAACCTAATCAAGCTGGCTTTCACCTTTGCAGAGAAGCTGCAAAAGATTGATGCGACGCTGAAGGAGCATAGCCAGAGCATACGGGACCTTACCGCTAACCAACAGCGGTTGCAGTTTGAATTTTTGTTGCAGAAAGAGCGAGACGCTCACGAGCGTGAGAAAGAGAAGTTACAGCTTGAAATCAAACAGTTACGTGAAGAGCGGGAAAATGCTGAGCAGCGCCGTTTGCCGCCCCATTCTGACAAAAAAGCGCAAGAGGAATGAGTAGTTTCATTTTTCGCTCTCACCATCAAATCAACCAAACGGAAAAACATTTATGACCAAGGAGAAATCAACTTCTATGACGTGGGCAATCTTTGCAATTGGCGCGGCTCTTTCGTGGGGCATTTACGGTGCGATGTTGCATCAGGGGCAGATGGAGCTTGGTTCGCCCGCTCAACGTGGTTTGCGCGCGCTGTTGTGCGTAGGTCTCGCGTACTTTTTGATTGGCGTCATCGTTCCGGTCGCCGGATTGGCTTCGCAAGGGCAGTTGAAGTGGGAAGGATTCAGTTCCAAAGGCGCTACGCTGGCCACCATTGCGGGCGCGTTGGGAGCGATTGGCGCGGCGTGCATCATCTGGGCGTTCAAATCCGGCGGAGTTCCGAATTACGTCATGCCGCTGGTATTTGGCGGCGCTCCGGTGATTAACGTGCTGGTGACTATGTATTTGCATCCGCCGAAATCGGCGGTCAATCCGTTGCTGTATGTCGGCATGCTGCTGGTTGTGTTGGGCGCGAGTCTGGTGTTGTATTTCAGGCCGCAGTCATGAGTATTGCGGCGACAAGAAAACGCTAGATCGATTTTCAGTTGTCTGTATGGTTTGGCCACAGAGACTCAGAGAAGGACTCAGAAACCTCTGCGTCTCCGTGCTTCGGTGGCAAAACACCTACACTGAAGTGAAATACGATCTAGTTCAACACGTATCGCCCACCTGCATCAGGTCTGGCTTGCATCGGAGGTATTACGATGACAACACCCAAAAGACAGTTTGGCGAATTCGATCCGGTCGAAAGGCACGATAATGTGCCAATGGTTTTTCAGCGATTGGCGCATTGGGATGGCGTCAAGGTTTCGCATTACCGTGTGAAGCCCGGCCAGGTTCCTGAGCGCACTCACAAAAACCATGAAGTGTTTATCCCGCTTGCCGGTTCCGTCACTATCAAAGGCAGAGAAGAAGACGGCGTCCCACCGGTGCGTCGCCGACAAGTTGGAGAAATCAGCGTCACGCCAGCGGGCATAAGTTATTCGGCGCATTGGGAAGAGGAACTCGAATCGTTGACGGTTTCTCTGACCGAAGATTTCCTGAAACGCGCGACGATTGATTTCGAAGCCAATCGCAACGCTCGCATTGTGCTGACTTGCGGGCCACAAGACGCGCTGGTGCGTTCCATCGGACAGGCCCTGGCGAACGAACTCGATGCGGAAATGCCAACCGGCAAGTTGTACGCCGAATCGCTGGTCAATACTCTGGCCGTGCATCTGTTGCGTCATTATTCAACCGACAGTTTGATTGCCGATCTGCAATTCGGCGGATTGCCTGCACACAAATTGCGGCGCGTGACCGAGTTTGTAGAAGAGAATCTGCATCAAGACCTGTCGCTGGCCGAACTGGCTCAGGTAGCGGAACTCAGCCCGTTTCATTTCGCTCGTTCGTTCAAACAGGCGACGGGAATTACGCCGATTCAATTTTTGACTCAACGCAGAGTGGAACAGGCCAAACAGCTTTTACTCAAAGACGATCTGCCAATTGTCGAAATCGGCTTTCGCGTGGGGTTCAAAAATCAAAGCCACTTCACCACGCTGTTTCGTCGCTTGACGGCGATGACGCCGAAATCATACCGGTTGGCAGCGCAGCGCTGATCTCCTCGGTTTTCAATCAGAATTCAGCAAGATCACAACAAAGACGGCAAGCAGCGAAAAGAACTGCCTGCCGTCTTTGTTTTACCTTCTTCGTGTCGGATTTTCACAGACAGCATAACAACAATTTCCACGAAGGAGGGAACATGCGAAATCGAATCATTGCAGTCACAGCTTTTCTGGTTTTGCTCGTGTCAGGGCTGGCGTCGGTTACCAGAGCCAACGACATCGAACAGGCGTTTGAACGTGGTAACGAAGCGTTTCGGTTGAGCGCTTACGAACGCGCAATTTTTGAATACCGACTTGCGCTGAACTGGCCGGGACAACACGAAGCGCGCGCTCATTACAACATCGGCGTCTGTCATCACAAACTCGGGCGATTGACTGAAGCCGTCGTCGAATACCGCAAGGCGATCAAAGGTCAATCGGGCAAATACCCGCTGGCTTCCTACGCATTGGGAATTGCGCTGCAATCGTTGCGAAAACATGACGAAGCGCGCGCGGCATTCGCGCAGGCCGTCGAAAGTTCTGGCGGCAAACACGCAGAAGCTTTGTTTGAACTTGGACTGTACGCCCAAGCCAATGGCGAGCTACAAACAGCGGCAGAGTATTACCAGCGTTCGATCAAACAATCGAAACATTCGACTCCGGCTTCACACAACAATCTGGGTGTGATTCTGGCGTTGTTCGGACAAACGGACGATGCGGTTCGAGAATTTGAAATCGCAATGGTGGTCTCGCGCGGCAAGTTCGATGAAGCGCGGCACAATCTCTCACTTTGCCATCGGTTCAGGACAACGAAAGCTTCGATGCTGATTGCAGACTTGAAAACAGCAGACAATCCGGCTCGACTGACTGTTGCAAACTAAAGGCGAGAATCGAATATAGGCAATTGCAGGCGGCGTAAAGTCTTGTGCTAGACTACGCCGCCTTTTCGCAATCATCCAAACATCAGTTCAGGAGTCACACTCATGACGTTTCATACTATTGCCGACATTCTGTCGGAAAACGAACGCTCGCACGAACGATTGATCGCCGGAATTTCCGGCATCAATGACGCGCAGGCGAATTTTCGGCCATCAGCAGACGAATGGACGATTGCTGAAATCGTCGAGCATTTGAACATCGTCAATGGAGGCTTTCTTCGCATTACCTCCAAGCTGCTCAAACAGGCGGAAGCCAATCCGAAACCGGCACCGGCGGATTTGAATTTGGGCGGCGTAATCGTTGATGCCGACGGCAATCCGGCGCCGAAGTTTCAAGCGCCGGAAATGGTTCGTCCGAAAGGCGGAGTCGCGATTGCGAATGCCATCGCCGGTTTGGAAACGACCCTGGCAGGGTTTGCGGAGCTTCAATCGCGGCTGGAAGCAGTGGATTTGTCCGGGCAGAGTTTTCCGCATCCGGTTGCCGGATCGCTCAGCGCCTATCAATGGATGATTTTGCTGGCCGAACATTCCGACCGTCATTTGGGACAGATCGGTCGCATCAAAGCGGCGGATGGTTTTCCGGTTTAATCGCAGAAGTTATTTTGACTGATCGGCGTTCAAGCTGCGTAACAACAAGTCAAAAATTACTCTCAACTCGCCTTCGCGTTCATTGCCGCGTTCGTCAAATTTGCTGTATCCGACAAAGACTTTTCGGCGACAGCGTTTCAGCAATCCGGTGACCACGCGCAGCAAAATATCCCGCGAAGTTTGTTGTTCGTGAATTTCCGTCCAGATTTGGCCGAGCGGCCATTGGCGACTCAGCACGTAAGGCTGTGTGAGCGGTTGCTGCAATCGCCGCGTCCATGCTGGGCTGTCAATGTTCAGCCAGAATTGATACTCCGCCGGTTGGTTGCTGAGCAAAAACGTGTACGCCGGAGCTATCAACACAGCATTCGGCGACTTCTTCCAATCCTTCGGTTCGTATTGATCGGCCAGAATTCCCGCATCCACCATTCGCACATACTCCTGACCGCTGTCGGTTTCCGGTTCGATCTGGCTGAGCGTCTGGCGAAATGCGCGTGACGAATCAATCAGATTGGCGATGATGCGCGCTTCGTCAAAGGCTTCCTGTTCGGCGCTGCGTCTTTTGGGCAAATGAAAACCGAAGCCCTTTTGCGAAAGCACTTCACCAAACAACCGGCTGAAAAATAAATCTATTGGTTCGCCTGCCGACGCTTTGTACGTTTCCAGCCAATCTACCAGCTTGTCGAATCGTTCGCCGAAAATTTCGGAAATGCGTTGGCGCATTTCGGGATTTTTGGTGACTTCGCGGAAGGGAAGCAGTTTGCCGCCGACAAAGCGCATTTCGCCGAGCAACGTCGCACGCGCCAAATCCATTTCGGAAATGACGCTCAGCAGCATTTGAATCACGTCGAACTTTTTGACTTGATGCTGCGGTTCGATTTGCCAATTGGTATGGGCCAGTTTGGCCAGCGTGACCAGCGCGCGCACTGCGGGTTCGGCGTGCAGCGGACGCGAAGGCCGCAAGGTGTAGGTCGTTATGCCTTTTTCTTCCAACCGAGACACGAGCGAAAACCGTAACGAATCGCTCAGCAGCGGAGCCAGAATCACAATCTGATTTTGTTTGACGCCTTCGTCGTGAATCAGCCGCGCGACGGATTCGGCCACCCAATCCACCATCTGCGTGTGAAAGCGACTGTGCGAAGAGGGCGTGAACTCAAACGCTGCGCGCGCGTCCGCTTTGGATTTCGGCTCAGGTTCATCCGTCATGATTTCGCGCAATTCGGCCAACAAAGCCTGAACAGGAGGCGACATGACGCGCGTCGTTTCCAGTTCATGACGCACATCGCAAACTTCGGCCAATTCCCGCGCGCTGGTTTCGTCCGCGCCGAGGAAACGACGATAGCTGGCGTCCTTGTCAAAAATCACCATCGCCGATTGGCAAACCGTCAGCCAATCGCGTAGCAATTCGTGCGTGACCGGCGTGTCTTCTTCGATGTTGTCGGCGATGACGTGTTGGTAACGGCGTGTCAGATATGCGCGCGCCACGTCGTGTCGCCACAAATGATTGGCGAACAACGACACCTGCAACGAAAAATCCAGCAAACGATTTTCAACGCAATACTGACGAAAGAGATTGGCGCAGACTTGCGCGTCTTCAAAAATGTGCAGCCGTTCGGCATCGCCCGGCAACGCGGTTTTCAACCGTTCGGCAATCGAAGTGTGCGGAAACCCGACCAGAGACGATTTGTTCAGGTTGTCGGCCAGTTGGCTGAATAACCGGGCGCGCGCGATGGTCACGCTGTTGAAATAATCCTTCTGCTCGATTTCGGGTTCGAGCAGTTTGAACATCAGATACTGAATCAGTTCAGACGATAGAAATCTGGGATGGCGAAACGGATCGTCCTGGCTAAGTTCTTCAGCAATCAGCGGCCAAAACAAACTGACAATTTGATGCGACAAACTGCCGAGCGTGGCAATGGTGACTTCGGCGCCGGCTCGGCGACGAGGATTGCGAATTTCCGCCAGGTAAGGCAGCGCCAGTCGTTTTTGCGGAACCAGCACCAGGATCGAATGCGCCGACACGTCGGATTCGAGCAAATGTCGCAATCGCCGCACGCCGATTGTGGTTTTGCCAGTGCCCGCCACGCCGCTCAAAAAAATTTTGGCGTCGAGCGGCAAACCGACAATCTCTTCCTGTTTTTTCGTGAGTCGAATACTCATTCAAATTTCAATGGCTGTGGAGAAATCGGAACCACAAAATGCACAAACGGGGCGGAGGTTTTGTGTCTTTTGTGCTTTTTGTGGTTTCTTTTTTCTGTTTAGAAGCCACGGTGCCGATTGACCATCGCCACAGCTTCTGTGGCCAATCGTTTTACTTCAGCAAAATCGCCCGCTTCGAACAATTCCGGTTTGACCATCCAGCTTCCGCCGCAGGCTACGACTTGCGGCAGCGCCAGATACTGGCCGATGTTTTTCGCATCAATGCCGCCGGTGGGAATGAAGCGAACTTGTCTGTACGGAGCGCAGATCGCTTTCAGAAAGTTCACGCCGCCCGCCGGTTCTGCCGGGAAAAATTTCAACACGTCCACGCCTTTGGACAGATTCAGTTCGACTTCGCTGGGAGTGCAAACTCCGGGAAAGATTGTTACGCCTTTGGCCAGACAAAACTCCACCGTCGTCGGATTGGTTCCGGGCGAAACGATGAACTGCGCTCCGGCATCCATCGCCCGTTGAGCTTGTTCCGTCGTCAGCACCGTTCCGGCTCCGAGCAGTAGGTCGGGAAATCGTTTGCTGATTTGCTCAATCGCTTCTGCCGCCGCCGCCGTGCGAAAGGTGATTTCCGCGCAAGGCAATCCGCCCGCGAGCAGGCTTTCCGCCAGCGGCAACGCGTGTTCCAGTTTGGGAAGCGCGACGACAGGAATGATGCCGAGTTTCCGCGCGCGTTCGACGATGCTCAAGTTTGCGACTCCAAAAAAAGAATTTGGGAAAGGAAAGGCATCATAGGGGAAGCCCGCATTTGCGACAAGAAGCGATTCCACCAGCGTCGGCTATAATCCGCTCTATGACCAACGATTCATTCACGATCATCAAACCGGTCAGGCTCAACGCGGGCGATACTGTTGCCGTCGTCGCTCCGGCCAGCAATCTGAAAGCGGATTATCTGGCGCGCGGCGTTGCCGAACTGGAACGGCTGGGCTTTCGCGTCAAACATCGCGCGGACATTCTGGACAAAGCGCGTTACACGGCGGGCAGCGACCAGCGTCGCGCGGACGAATTGATGGAAGCCTTCGCCGATCCCGAAATTAAAGCCGTATGGGCGGCGCGCGGAGGTTACGGTGTGATGCGGTTGTTGCCGTTGCTGGACGAAGTCGTGTTGCGCGCCAATCCGAAAGTCCTGATCGGGTACAGCGATCTGACTGCATTGCATTTGTATCTCTATCGGCGATTCGGTTGGGTGACGTTTCACGGCCCGATGGCCGCGAAAGATTTGGCTTCAGGCGAAGAGCATTACGACCGCAAAACCTTGCTGGCGGCGCTGATGCAAGCTCAGCCAATGGGCGAACTCAAATCGTCGAAAACTGAAATGCTGCATAGAGGCTCAGGCCAGCCGGTCAGCGGGCGATTGCTGGGCGGATGTTTGTCGCTGATTGCCGCGATGATGGGAACGCCAGACGAATTGGATACGCGCGGAGCTATTTTGTTTCTGGAAGACACCGGCACGCGGCCTTACGCGATTGACCGAATGTTGCAGCAACTGCGGCTGGCAGGGAAATTCGATGAAGTTCGCGGAATCGTGTTTGGCGAAATGACGGATTGCGCGCAGCACGCGGATCAGGGCTATTCGATTCAGGATGTTCTGGCGGAATGCACGGCTGATTTGGGAGTGCCTGTGATGTTCGGATTGCCGAGCGGTCACAGTCCGAAAGGAAATTTGACCTTGCCGCTCGGCGTGACGGCGACGCTGGAGGCCAAGCGCTGTGTGTTAAGTATTGATGAAGCTTCAGTCCGGTAAACAAATGGGAGATAGGGAAACCATCAACAGCCTCTCTATCTCCCATCTTCGGAGTTCTATTTCCCAAAGGGTTACCAGCGAATCACAACTTTGAACGAGCCTTTGTTATCGCGCACGAAATCGTCGTTGATGCCCAGCCACAAACGGCCATATTCGCCAGGTTCCGAAGATGGATTGCCTTGCGGGCCAATTAAGACAAAATTGGAGTCGCGGCCATCACGATAACGAATCTTGCCGATCAATGCGCCTACTCCGGCTTCAGGGACTGGATAAGTTGAAGTGCGGACTTTGGCGTTCTGGTTGCCTTCGGGGCGGGCATAGGCGCGATTGCCGATTTCGATTTCGCCTTCTGCCGTGATCTCGAATGTCATGTTTGGTTCGACATCAATGCCAGTGTCTGTCCATTGTTGAGTTGCCAAAACCATGACGGTTTTTTCCTTGCCTTGTCGCGGGTAGCCGCTGTTACCGCTGATGTCGCCGCGATAATTGCGATCCACCGATACCGTCACGCGAAAGTTTCCGCGAGCATTGGCGGTTTCCCAATGGTTGACGGTGAAATACAGCATGCCGTCGTTTTCGGCGACAAACTCGACTCCGCGTCCGATGAAAACCGGCGGTGAATTCACGTCCTGACCAATGGCGGCAATCAATGCGCCGTCGTTGGCATCCGGCATCGGAGCGTCAGGATCGCGACGGCCATTCAATCCATCGGGGCCGGTTTGGGTGCGACCTTCCAGCGTGACCGTTCCGGTCGCTTCGACATGCACCAGGTTGCCGCGGGCGACCTGAATGTTGGAGCGAATCCATTTTTCTTCCAATTGAACATTGAAGGCCGGGAATCTTTCCCATTGTGTGTTGCCGGCGCCGGGTTGATTGTTATCGCGCGATGGCGGGCCGGGACGACCCGGATCCGGTTGATTGCTTGCAACTGTGTCGCGTTCGATGACAAGTCGGTCTACTTCCGTCGGACGGAACCTCAGCCGGTTTCCGTTGGTCAGTTCAAAAGTGAATTGACCATTTTCAAAACCAACGAACGTACCTTTCAACACGCTGCCATTTTTCAAATAGAGCGTGTCTGCCAGCGCAACGCCCGCCAGCAAAGTGATCAAAGCAAGAATCGCTAAAATTTTTCGCATAGCTTTTCGTTTCGTCGTCGGTGAATTTGGTTTGCACGAACGACGAGACACCTCCTGTTGATTGGTTGAACTCACTTTTTGTGGGAAAAGCGGTCGCAGTATAGCACGCGCCTTTGAGTTTCAACGGCTCGGCAAATAAACTCCGCGTCTGTCGTCATACCTCAAATTATTTTCGGAGACCGGATGAACAAAAGCAGATTCTTACAGGGCAAACGCATTGCGCCGACGCCCATCACCAAAGACACCACGCTGGTGCAACTGATCGAAACAACGTTTCAGGCTTACAACGCCGCACGATTGCGCGAAGGCGCGCAGTTGTTTGCCGAACGCATGCTCGGCGAAGACGTGACCGTCGGGTTGACGTTGACCGGCGCATTGACGCCCGCGGGCTTGGGCATTTCAACGATCATTCCATTGATCGAAGCCGGGTTTGTGGATTGGATCATTTCCACCGGAGCCAACCTTTACCACGACACGCATTTCGGTTTGGGGTTGGCCATGCATCGCGGCAACGCGCAAATCAGCGACGTGACTTTGCGCGAAGAAGGCGTCGTTCGCATTTACGACATCTTTTTCGATTACGAAGTGCTGCTTTCGACCGACGCCTTTTTCCGCGAAATCATCCGCGCCCCGGAGTTCCAGCGTGAAATGTCCACCGCCGAATTTCACTACCTGTGCGGTAAATACGTCGCTGAACGCGAGCGCGTGCTGGGCCTGAAAAATCAATCTGTCTTGTCAGCGGCGTACACGCACGGAGTTCCTGTGTACACGTCTTCGCCGGGCGATAGCTCCATTGGCATGAACGTCGCCGCGATGGAATTGCAGGGCGGCAAACTGCGCCTGAATCCGTCTGCTGACGTGAATGAAACGGCTGCCATCGTTCTATCTGCCAAGCGTGGCGGAGGGAAATCTGCCATCTTCATTGCGGGAGGCGGCAGCCCGAAAAACTTCGCGTTGCAAACCGAACCGCAGATTCAGGAAGTGCTCGGCATCGAAGAAAAAGGCCACGATTTCTTTTTGCAGATTACCGATGCCCGCCCAGACACCGGCGGGTTGAGCGGCGCGACGCCCAGCGAAGCCGTCAGTTGGGGCAAAATTGATCCTGACCAATTGCCCGGCACGGTGGTGTGTTATGTGGATTCGACGGTTGCCTTGCCGCTGATTACCGCTTACGCCATGGCCAAACACGAACCGCGCCCGCTGAAACGGTTGTATGATCGCCGCGACGAGATGATGAACTTGCTCAAGAGCGAGTATGAAAAATCAGAGCGGAAATAAGAATGCTGCGCAATCGTTTTCGCTGCCGGATGCCGAAGTCGCGTTGTTTTCGGAATTCTTTTCGCCGGCAGAAAGCGATCAGTTGTTCGCCAGGTTGTTGGCGAACACGCAATGGGGACAGGGCGAGATCAAACTATATGGCAAGTTTCATCCTGAACCTCGTTTGACTGCCTGGCACGGCGACGAAGGCAAGCAGTACAGCTATTCCGGGTTGACGTTGCATCCGTTGCCGTGGACGGAAACCTTGCTGACGATCAAAACGCGCGTGGACGAAGCGGCGGGTGTGACGTTCAACAGCGTGCTTTTGAATCTTTACCGCGACGGACGAGACAGCAACGGATGGCATCAGGATAACGAACCCGAATTGGGGCGGAATCCCGTCATTGCTTCGGTCAGTTTGGGTGCGACGCGCCGGTTTCAGATGCGCCACAAACGACGCGCGGATTTGCCCCGGTTGGATATTGATCTGGAACACGGCAGTTTGTTGCTGATGGCCGGACCGACGCAGCATTTCTGGCAGCATCAAATTCCCAAAACGGCCAAACCCGTGGGACAACGAATCAATCTTACGTTTCGAGTGATTGGCTGATTCTGCAACTTTCAATCTGATCGCAGACTTCCTGAACATAATGACTCTGCTGACGGCCACGTCTTGTTCGCTGTTTATGTTGGCTCCGCCTGCCGCCTCGCCTCCTGTTTTATTGCCTTATGACATTTTGAAGCTGGTCGGTTTTGCCACCGGAGCGGCGCTGCATCTGTATCTGTGCTGGATGATTCTGAACCGTTACGGCATTCGTCAGGTCGAACGTTCGTTGCTGGGATTGGGTGGCAGCATAGGGTTGTGGCATCTGGGAAACTTTGCCGGGACGATTCACCAGATGTTGTTCGAAGACGCGCGGGCGTTGTGGTGGTTGCGGCTGGCGGATTCGTTGGCTTATGTCGCGTTGGCGTTTTTGCCTCCGACGCTGGCTCACGCGCATCTGAGAATCTGGGGGTGGTTTGACAACCGCGCGCCGCAACGAATTTTCAGACCGTTGATTGTGATGGGTTATGTTCCGCTGGTTTCGTTACCGTGGGTATTGGTCAAATTATGGAGCGAACCATACCAGCCGCCGATGGAAAAGCTGGCGCTGTTGCTACTGCCTTTCATTTTGTGGATCGTGTTTGTGTTTGGCGAATGCGCGGCGATTGATTGGCGGTTGTCGCGCGTTTGGCAGTCGGCGCGTGAACGGCGTTTTTTTGAAGTCTTCGGCGCGACGCTGGCGGGCATCGGCGCCTTGTTTTTGCTGACGTATGTGTTCGGCGCGCGGCATTGGCCGGGAATTGGCAAGTATTTCGATCTGATCGCCAAACTGTCTTCGCTCGCGCCGACGGCAATCGTGGCTTATTACATTTACCGTTATCGCTATTTGGAACTCGTCATTCGGCAAAGCTTCGTGTATGCAGTGCTGGCCGTCATCGTCCTGATGGTTTATCTGTACGGCATCCGGCGATTTGGCCTTGCGCTGCAAGCGCGGTATGAACTGCGCGCTGATGTGGTCGAAGCGTTGTTGATTCTGGTGGTGCTGGTTTTGGCCGCGCCGTTGCGCCGAGCGGTCGAACATTACCTGAAAAAACTGTTCACCACAGAAGTCGGTTTGTACCGTGATCTGGTGGCGCAAGTCGGAGCGGAAGCGTCGAGTTACGGCGAATTGGCGCATTTCATCGTTTTCGCTGAACGCCGTTTGCGCGAAGCGTTGTCGCTGGATGAAGTCAAAATCGTCGCTGTAACTCACGCCAACGCCGACGAAGCTGAAGCCTGTCGCGCAGCCGAAGCCGGGCAGTTGACAGAAATCGAACAGATGCCCTTGCTGGAACCGTTGCACGCGCTGGCGTGTTATCCGCTCTGGCGCGAAGGCCGCGTGGTTGGATTGATGATTGTGCGCGGCAATCCGCAATTGCTGACATCGGAAAAACGCGAAGTGCTGGCTGTGCTGGCCGGGCACATCGCCGTCGCGGTGGAAAACTGCCAGTTGCTGGAAGAAAAAGTTAAGCTCGAACGCGAACTTGCCGAACGCGAACGTCTGGCTTCGCTCGGACAAATGGCTGCGACCGTCGCGCACGAAGTCAAGAACCCCTTGTCGGCGATCAAATCCATCACGCAGGTCATGCGCGAAGACGAACTGGTCAGCCGCGAATACGCCCGGGATCTGGATTTAATCACCGGCGAAGTGGATCGGTTGAATCGCAGCGTTTCGCAGTTGCTCAGCTTTTCTCGGCCATCCGCGGTTGCCGCCGCGCCCGCCAGCTTGAGCGAAATTGTCGAAAGCGTATTGACGCTGACGCGCGCCGAAGCCGAACAGCGATTGGTGAAAATCAGCGTTGATCTGAAAGCCGATCCGCAATTCGACGGCGAACGAACCGCTGCGTTGAAAGAGGTTTTGCTCAACCTGACGCTCAACGCCGTGCAGGCCATCAACGCCGAAGGCGAAGTCCGAATCGAAAGCGAAAAGTCCGACGACAAACTGCGAATTTCCGTCACTGACAACGGCGCAGGCATCGCCGCCGACCAGCGGGAAAAAATCTTCGAGCCGTTTTTTACCACCAAACAGCGCGGAACCGGATTGGGCTTGGCGATTGTCGCGCGGCGCGTGCGCGAATTGGGCGGCGATGTTTCTGTCGTCAGCCCAATCACCGAAAATCGTGGCACAAAGTTTGTTGTAAGTTTGCCGCTGTGATTTATTGGCGGCGCGAAAGCGAAAAAGGAGGCTTCGCGCTTTTCTTACCGCAGGCGAGACGCCTGCGTTCCCAGCGTGAAGGTTTTTATGTCCGAAGCAAAAATTTTAATCGTGGATGACGAAGAAGCGGCGCGCTACGGAATGGCGCGCGCGCTGAAAAATTACACCGTCACCGAAGTCGGCAGTGTCGCCGAAGCGCGCAAGGCAATCGCTGCTTCCAAACCGGACTTGATGCTGCTCGACATCAATTTGCCGGGTGTCAGTGGCTTGGATTATCTGCGCGAACTCAATGCTGGCGAAGACGCTCCGCCGGTGGTCATGATTACCGCGCACGGAAACGAACGCACCGCCGTCGAAGCGATCAAATCCGGCGCTTACGATTATCTGGCCAAGCCATTTGAAGTGGACGAACTGCGACTGGTAGTCAAAAACGCTCTGGAAGCCGTCGGGCTGCGTCAGGAAAACCGACGATTGAAAGCCGAACTGAAAGCTGCGCGTGGCGTGGGCGATTTGCTGGGATCGAGCGATGCCATGCGGCGAATTTACGATTTGATCCAGAAAGTTTCTGCGACAGATGTGACCGTCCTGATTCACGGTGAATCGGGAACCGGCAAAGAATTGGTCGCGCGCGCCATCCACGAACAATCCGCCCAGCGTTCAGGAGGAGGGCGAAGCGGCGAATTCGTGGCCATGAATTGCGCCGCCTTGCCAAGCGAATTGATCGAATCGGAACTCTTCGGCCACGAAAAAGGCGCGTTCACCGGAGCCGCCACTCAGCGCAAAGGCAAATTCGAGCAAGCCAACGGCGGCACGATCTTTTTGGACGAAATCGGCGATATGGGTTTGAACACTCAAGCCAAGCTCTTGCGCGTGCTGGAAGAACGCACCGTTGAACGCTTGGGTGGTTCGCACGCCATTCCGGTGGACGTTCGCGTCATCAGCGCCACCAATCGCGATTTGGCCAAAGCCGTTGCCGAAGAAAAATTCCGCAGCGATTTGTATTACCGCTTGCGGGTTGTGCAAATGGATTTGCCGCCGTTGCGCGAACGCCGCGAAGACATCCCTTTGCTGGCCGAAAGCTTTTTGCAGACCTACGCCAAACGCTACGGGCTGAATTGCACGGAAATCAGTGCCGAAGCCATGAAGCGATTGGTCGCGTTTGACTGGCCGGGCAACGTCCGTGAATTGCGCAACGCCATCGAACGCAGCATTGTGCTGGCCGACGGCAAATCGTTGAAAGCCGAAGACCTGCCCGCCGAGATTTCCGCCAAACCCGAAGCCGCCAAAGCTGCTGTGACGTTTCAACGAACAACGCCGACTTCGACCGACGAAGAATCGGCGAATCTTCAAATTCCTTTCCTCGACGATTTCCGCGAAGCTCGCCGTGAATTCGAGCGCGCTTACATCGAACGCTGCCTGATTGAAACCGGCGGCAATGTCACGCGCGCGGCGGAAAAGGTCGGCATGCACCGCCAAAGCCTCCAACAAAAACTGAAAGATTTGGGGCTTATGCGCCGTTACGTGCTCAGCGATGAAGCGCAAGATTCTGATGACGAGTGAAAGATTCTCCTGACAAGCTGGGAGCGCGAGCGTTCTCGCCTGCGCTGGTTCCTCAATCCACCTTTTCTTCCAAATCGCGAATTCACATCACTTGCAGGCGGGACGCCTGCGCTCCCAGCTTGTGGCATCTGCCTTGCTCTAACCCCTTCCGCAACCGTTGAGGACTTGAAAACTTGCGCTGGGTTCGCTGTCATCCGGTTAATGTATGGCTGCTGCGGTGATGGCGATTCGGCGCAAGGATTTTTGTCCCGCCAATTTCATTCGGAGACTTTATGGCCATCCTGCTTTGCTTCAGTAATCAAACTTCGACTCTGCTTTGCGGGTTTGCTGCAATGGACTCCTTGATTGATACATTTGTCCTTTTGTTTGCGTTTGCAGGCTTGTTCGTGTTGGGCATTGTTATGGCTGTGGTGGCCCTTTATAGGCGTCGTTTTCGGTCAAAAGGGTCCAAGCCGATTTCCATCTTTTGAAGAGATTTTTCAGGGACATAAGCTGGCGGACATCGGTAAACGCACGCTGGTTTATTCCGCGCCGAAATGGTGAAGGGGAGGAAGTTGAGGAACCTGGATCATGAAATCTGTAACGACATTTCTGAAAAGTGTGACTCTGAGTATGCTTGCCGGGGCTGTCTTGGGTTGGTTTATGGGAATCGGCTTCTATGAATTGGTTTCCGTTCCTCAGGCTGAAAAAATGAATCCGATGGAAAGGGAATCTTTTCTCTGTATGGCAGGGCAGGCTCCCCTTGCCTTTTCGCTCTTGGGAATCATTTTGGGAATGGTATTTGGATCAGGCTTAGCAGGCGGAATTGTGATTCGTGACAAGCAGATGAAAAATTGAGCGATGAAAAAGCAGCTTATCTTACCAGCGTACTTTTTGTTGTGTTGCTTATTCCTTCCACTTTGGTCGTGGCTGGACCAACCTCCGAACAGAAATTCAGCGATAACGCGCCGACTCGTTCTGGTGCTGGACGGAGTTCCTTACGAAACGATTGCCGAGTTGAAAGTCGAAGGGCATTTCAGTCGTTTCAAGCAACCGGCGCGAATGGTTTCGACCTTTCCTTCGCTGACGAATCCTTCGATGGTGGAAATTCTGCATCACGACGATTCGCCTGGGTACGAGGACCACTTTTACGACCGCGAGCGCAATCGGTTGCTGGGCACGATTCAGGATCGGTTGCAGGGACAGAAGTTCATCGCCGGGACGTTTCGCCAGACTTTCGATTATCACGCCGATGCGTTCAAAGGCGCGTTGGGTTACGTGGCCGCTCCGATTGGAACGGCGACGTTGGCGCAGATTGATCTGATGGAATTGCGGCACGCCTTTCGGGAATCCGACGCGCCGTTGTTTGTCGGTTACATTGGCGAAACCGATTCGCTGGCGCATCTGGGCGGCAAAGAGCATTTGAAAACCTTTCTGCAAACCGTTGATCGCACGATGGAGGAATTGATCGCCGAAGCCACGGCAAGCGGCGGCCATCTGGAAGTTGAAATGTTTTCCGATCACGGCAACCGTTACGACACTTACAAGAACGTCAAACTGAACGACGCGCTGGCAGAAGCGGGTTTTGTCACTGAAAAGACCGTCAAAGACGAACGCAGCGTAGTGTTGCCCAAACACGGTCTGGTTGGAGTTTCAATGCTGTTCACGCAACCGCAAAATCGCGCGCGCGTTGCCGAAGTCTGCGCAGTTACGACTGGCGTGGATTTCGCTGTTTACAGGTCAGACGAAAACACGATTGAACTCATCAGTCGGCGTGGACGCGCTCGCGTACTGAAGAACGGCGAGCGGTTCAAGTACGAAGACTTGAGGGGCGATCCGCTCAAACTGGCGAGCGTTATCGAAACGATGAAAGCCAACGGCGCGATGAATGTTGATGGCTTTGCTTCGGCTGACGATTGGTTCGCGGCAACGCTCAATCACAGCTACGTTGACCCGCCGCGGCGGTTGTTCGACGGATTCACCAAACACATCAAAACGCGCGCCGACGTGATTGTCAGTTACGAAGACGGTTATCTGCTTGGCAGTCCAATGTTGACGTTTCTGGCTGAAATGCGAGCGACGCACGGCAATTTGCTGCGCGGCGAAACCGAAGGTTTTGCGATGTCCACGCGGCAGGAACTTGGCGCAGCGGTTCGCGGTTATGAACTCAATCAATTGTTCACGCTGGATCAACGAACGAAGGTTGGCGGCCATTTCAGCGGAAACGGCCATTGCCAGCTAGGCCCTGCGCTGGCGCAGCATGTGCTCCAATCTGCCCGTACACACTCTCAGCCTTGAGCTAAATCGAAGCAGAAAACTTTGAAGCAGGATGAACATGATTTTTTTCAGGATGAACAAGATTCAAACCTGACCGAAATCTTGCCGGAATTGAGCATCGTATAAATCCTGCCGCAAATCCTGGTCATCCTGTTTTGAAAGGTTGTCTCAATCCTGCTTGTTTTGATTTAGTGAACTCAGATTTGCCCATTGATTTCTGAAACTTGTTGATGGCTACTTTTGATGGATGGCGCTGCTCGTCGTAACATTGCCTTCGATCTGAAATGCTCGTCGGTTGAACGAGCAAGCAACATGACATCAACAGGTTATCCAGCTATGGCAAGCGAAGTCGTTTCGGCACAATCCATCAAACTGCGCCATTACCGATACACAGGCGAATTGCTGTCGCTGTTTTTGACCTTTTTGCTGTTGAGCGGGCTGTATGCGCTGGCGGCGATTTTCTTTCCCGAAAGCTGGACGACGACCTTGAAAGCGTTGCTGATTACGCTGGCGGGATTGGCGGTTTATGTGTTCAGCGTCAAACTGCAACAACGCGCGGCTTTCGGCACGCTGGTGCGCGTCAGCCCGCGACAGTTTTCTGAACTATACGAACTGGCGCTGGTTGCCGCTGAACGGTTGTCCAGTCCGCCGATTGCGGTATACGTCAAACGGTCGTCGGAGATGAACATTTACACGCTCGGATTGTGGCAACGCCCGATCATCGTTCTGACTTCGTCGCTGGTGGATCAGATGGAACCGGACAATCTGCAATTTTTCATCGGGCGCGAAATCGGCCACATCCAGGCGGGGCACACCTGGTTGAGAACGTTGCTGAAACCGCTTGGCGCTGATGTTCCTGTGATAGGGAAATTGCTGAACAGCTTTATTTTCGGCGACTGGATCAATCGGACGGAATTCACGGCGGATCGCGCAGGGTTCATCGCCTGTCAATCGCTGACTTCGGCGGTCAGCACAATGCTGAAATTCGGCGTTGGCGTTCGATTGTATGAAAAACTCGACATCCGTGAATTTCTGGAACAGATCAACGATGTTCGCAACGTCAGCGGCCATCTGACCGAAATCGTCGCTGAAATGCCATATCTGACACAGCGCATTCGCTCGCTTGTCAGATTTGCGTTATCGGAACGGTATAAACCATTCGCGTCGGCAAAACGCGGCCAAACTCAGATTTTGAAAGCGATGCCGGAAGCCTTTGTGTCTTCGAACCTGCGTTTGGACGAATTGGAGCTTCCGTCGCAGACGAAACACGCATCGGGGAAAAGCAGGCCGACTGATAATGTTCGTTCAGTCGTTTCGTCGGATGGCGGCGAAGACGAACAAATCACAATCGCTGATTTGACGCTGGACGATCTGGATGTCGTCAATGCCTTTGATCCGCGAATGTTGCTGATTCGCGTCAGCGATTCGGCGGAATTTCAATTGCGAAGCTTGCGTACCTGCATCGGGCGAAATCAGGACAACGACATAGTGCTCGATCACGACCGCATCAGCCGGCATCACGCCGAAATCGTCTGCGAAAATCAAACGCTGAAAATTCTGGATAAAGGCAGTCGAAACGGTGTCTGGGTAAACGGCCAGCGAGTGAAAGACACGACGGAATTGAAATCAGGCGACAAACTTCGCATCGGGAAACAGGAATTCAAATTGATCGTCAGGGAGAATGGAGAAACACAATGACCGCAACACAGCCGTGTCAGGAAAATGAAATGCAAACCAAAATTCGCCGGATGGCGGATGAAAGTCTGGAGGTCAAGCGACGTTTTTTTGACCGTTCCAGCGCCGAAGTCGCCGAAGCTGCGCGACTCATCATTGCCGCGATGCGCGCGGGCGGGAAATTGCTGATTTTCGGCAATGGCGGTTCGGCAGCCGACGCGCAACACATTGCCGCCGAATTGGCTTTTCGTATGGGGCGCGACCGGCAAGCTTTGCCGGCAATCGCATTGACCACGGATTCGTCGTTGCTGACAGCCATCAGCAACGACAAGCATTTCAACTTTGTTTTCGCCCGACAGATTCAGGCGCTGGGTCGCAAGGGCGATGTCGTGCTGGCGATTTCGACCAGCGGCAATTCGCCCAACGTCGTTGAAGCCGTCAAGCAAGCTCGCGCGTTGGAAATGACCACCATCGGTTTGCTGGGAAATTCCGGCGGCGAATTGGCAACGCTGGTTGATTTGCCGCTGATCGTTCCACACCACGAAACCCCGCGCATTCAGGAAGTCCACATTGCAATCAGCCACATCATCTGCGAACTGGTCGAAGACGAACTGTGCCCGGTTTGAAAAATATGTCTATTTACAACTTCGATCCCATTGAGTTTTCGCGCATCGCCACGTACTCGTTGTTCGACCGACCGAGTAAAGTGACGGTGCGCGATTTTGCTGTTCCGCTGACGGACGAACAGGCTTTGGCGACTGCGGCATTGCTTGATTCGTTGCCGAACATTCTGGCTGCGCAAAGTTTGCGAGCGGTTGTCGCCGCCATCATCGAAGCCAGAGCCAAAGGCCGCGCGATTATCTGGGGATTCGGCGGGCACGTCATCAAAACCGGATTGGCTCCGATCTTGATTGATTTGATGCGACGCGGTTTCGTCACGGCGTTGGCGACCAATGGTTCCGGCGTGATTCACGATTTTGAAATTGCGCTGGCCGGTTGGACTTCGGAAGACGTAGACAGTGCGCTTGGTTCCGGCGCGTTCGGAATGGCCGAAGAAACCGGACGATTGCTGAACGAAGCGATTAAACGCGGCTCTACCGACAATCTCGGCATTGGCGAATCTGTTGGCCGCATGTTGGTTGAAGCCAACCCGCAGCACGGCGATGTTTCGCTGCTGCACGAAGCTTACAAGCTCAAAATTCCCGTCACGGCTCACGTGACCATCGGCACGGACATCATTCACATTCATCCGCACGCCGACGGAGCAGCCATCGGCGCGGCCAGCTATCACGATTTCAAACTCCTCACAGCGATTGTGAGCGAACTCGACGGCGGAGGCGTGTACTTAAATCTGGGTTCCGCCGTGACGCTACCCGAAATCTTTTTGAAAGCCGTCACCGTCGTTCGCAATCTTGGCCATTCGCTGACAGATTTCACCACGGCCAATTTCGACTTCCTTCAACAATATCGCCCGACGACCAACGTCGTTCGCCGCCCCGTTGCCAACGGCGCAGGCAAAGGTTATAGCATCACAGGCCATCACGAATTGATGATTCCATTGCTGGCGGCTGCCATCAGGTGTCAGGAAGCAGTTGGTAGGTTGTAGTTGTCAGTTGATGGTTGTCAGTTGATAATCGCGTCTCATTTCTGAAATCTGAAACCTGTCGCCTACGACCTGTAACCTACAACCTAAAATGATTGAACTAGCCATCAGAGCCGCGCGCGAAGCCGGAGCGATCCTTCAGGATTTTGCGGCCAGCGGTTTTCGCATCGAACACAAAGGACGCATCAACCTGGTCACTGAAGCCGATCTGGCCAGTGAACGCCACATCAAAGAACTCATCGCCGCGCATTACCCAACGCACAAGATTCTGGCCGAAGAAAGCGGAGCCAGCGCGCACGAATCCGATGAATATACCTGGATCATTGATCCGCTGGATGGCACGACCAACTTTTCGCATGGGTATCCGTGTTACGCCGTTTCGATAGGAATTGAGCACAAAGGCCAATCCATCGCCGGAGTGATTTACGATCCGACGCGCGACGAGCTGTTTGCCGCTGAACGCGGCGCGGGCGCAACGCTCAACGGAGAAAAAATTCGCGTTTCGGAAATTGACAGCTTGGAGCGCGCGCTGCTCGTCTCCGGCTTTCCGTATGACGTGCGCGAACGTATGAACGATTACCTGCCTGCCTGGGAAGCGTTTCTGCGTCACGCGCAGGCTGTTCGCCGATTGGGAGCCGCCGCAATTGACATGGCTTATGTAGCCTGCGGGCGGATGGAAGGCTTCTGGGAAAAAGGATTGAATGCCTGGGACGTGGCCGCCGGTTGGGTCATCATCGAAGAAGCCGGTGGCCGTGTCACGAAACTGGATGGCTCGGCCTTCGACAATCATTCGTCGAGTTTACTTTGCACCAACGGCAAAATTCATGATGAGATGCTGACAGTGATAGATTCTTTACGCACATTGTAACCGGTTGGCAAGCTTGCTTTTGTCAATCTGCGGAAAAATCCAGGCTCAGGTCAGGAGGCGCTTGAATGAAAAGAAGAGTGATTATTTACCCAGGCGAGGATGGCTATCTGGTTGCTGAAGTTCCCAGTCTGCCCGGATGCGTCAGCCAGGGAACGACGCGCGACGAAGCATTGTCGAACATTCGTGAAGCAATTGCGTTGCACATTGAAGTTTTGCTGGAACGCGGCGAGATTGTGCCGAAAGATCAGGTCGAGATGGTGGAGATCGCTGCGTGAATAGATTGCCAGCCATTTCCGGGGCTGAATGCGTTCGCGTGTTGGAAAAAGCAGGTTTTGTTGTCTATCGGCAACGCGGCAGTCATATCACGATGGTGAGGGCTGATCCATTTGCGCAAACCACAATTCCAAATCACCAAGAGTTGGACAGAAGCACTTTACGCGCAATCATCCGCCAGACTGGCTTAACGGTTGATGAATTTGTCGCGTTGCTCTGACTTGAACATAGGTTTCTCTCTTGTACCGATCTAAAACTTCTCAATTCGCTCGCAAATTGAATCTGTTCGACGCCACGATGATTGTTATCAGTGGCATCATCGGTTCCGGCATCTTCATCAATCCATACATCGTTGCCCAAAAAGTTGGCACGCCGTTTCTGATTCTGGCAGTCTGGATTGCTGGCGGAATCTTTGCGCTGGCCGGAGCCTTCGTCTTTGCCGAACTCAGCACGGTCATGCCGAAAGTCGGTGGGCAATACGCTTTCTTCCGTGAAGCTTTTCATCCGTTGGTGGCGTTTCTGCACGGTTGGTCATTGATGTTCATCATTCAGTCGGGTGCAACGGCGGGCGTAGCCGTTGCGTTCGCCAAATACCTGCAACCGCTGTTCGGATTCGGCAATGAATTGGTGACGCCCGTGGCAATTGCCATTTTGCTGGGCTTGGCTGGATTTCACGCGCTGGGCATCAAACCCGGAGCGATTCTGATCAACGTCATCACCTTCGGCAAAACGCTGGCCATCGCGGCGCTGATTGTCGGAGCGTTTTTGCTGACCAAAGAATCAGGCATTACCTTCGAACCGTTGAAGCCGCCGGAATTGAAAAACTTCGGCTTGCTGTCGGCGTTTTTTGCCGGATTGGTTCCAACGATGTTTTCGTATGGTGGCTGGCAAAACCTGAATTTCGTTTCCGAAGAAGTGCGCGATCCGCTCAGAAATCTGCCGCGCGCCATTTTGATCGGTGTGTTGTGCGTGATTGTGGTGTATGTCAGCGCGAACGTCGCCTATGTTCACGTGCTGGGAGCCGAAGCCTTGGCCGCGACGGAAACCCCTGCGGCTGACGTTGCCGCAAAACTTGCTGGGCCATTTGGCCAGAAAGCCATCAGCTTTTTGATCGTCGTTTCGACCTTCGGCTTTATGAATTTGGCGCTGCTGTCGGCTCCGCGCGTGTATTACGCGATGGGGGCGGATGGCGTGTTCTTCAAATCCGTTGGCAAACTCAGTCCGCGCTTTCAAACTCCTGCAGTGGCGATTCTGCTGCAAGGCGTTTTAGCCGCCGGGTTTGCCATCTCGAACCGCTACGACGAACTGGTTGGGTATGCGGTGTTTGCCGACTGGATTTTCTTCGCCTTGGCCGGAGCGGCGCTGATGGTCTTTCGTCGCACGATGCCGGATGCTCCGCGCCCGCAGCCGGTTCCGTTGTATCCATTGACGCCAATCCTTTTCATCCTGTTTGGACTGGGAATCGTCTTCAATACTTTTGTGACGGACTGGAAAAATGCGCGTATTGGCGCGTTGATCATTGCGACGGGAATTCCAGTTTTCTATTTGTGGAAACGGAGCAAATCTGAACAAAGTTAAGCGCAAAGTTGCAGAAACGCTGATCAAGTCCGTCTTAGCAAACGATTTGTCTGGTCTTGAGTTGTTGCTGAGCGAAAGGGTTGATTTGAATTCAACCGACGATCATGGCGTAACAGCATTAATGATTGCGGCAGGGCGAGGAAAGCTGGAGCTTGTGCGACTGCTTTTGACCAGTGGAGCGGACGTCAACATTCAGGATTTCCAGGGCAAGTGGCCGTCGGCTGGCAAAACTGCGTTGATGTTTGCGGCGACTGGCGGTCATACCGAAATTGCGAAAATGTTGATTGCAAATGGCGCAAATGTGGATGCTAAAGACAATGAAGGCGAGACAGCGTTGATGCAAGCTGCATTCAATGGTCAGATCGCGATTGTCGAGTTACTACTTACAGCCGGAGCCAGCGTGAATTTGCAGAATTCAGAGGGAGAAACCGCTGCGACTTTGGCTGAGAACATTGGCCAAGTCAGGATTAGCGAGTTACTGAAAAGGGGATCATGAAAAACAGCGTTTACATGACCTGGGCGAAGTATCACGCTTCGGCTCGGTACAATCTGGCGAACAGCGGAATTCTCGGTTGCGACTTGAACGATCTGACGATCACGCTCGATGACGTTGCGATTAACGGTCCGAATCACGAAGGGTACGCGCCGTTGAAAGAAGCCATTGCGGCAAAGTATGGCGTGACGCCGGAGAATGTTGTTCCGGCGCAGGGAACTTCGATGGCGAATTTTCTGGCGATGGCGACCGTCGTCCAACGCGGTGACGAAGTGTTGATCGAACAGCCGACGTACGAACCGATGCTGGCGGCGCTTGGCTATTTGGGCGCGGAGGTCAAACGATTTTCGCGCAGCTTCGAGAACGGCTATCAAATTGATCTTGGTGAATTGCAGCGGCTGATTTCGCCGCGAACCAAATTGATCGTCATCACCAGCCCGCACAATCCCAGCGGAGTGGCCATCAAAAATTTTGCGTTGAAGCAGATTGGCGAACTGGCTGAAGCTGTCGGCGCTCGCGTGTTGGTGGACGAAGTTTACCGCGACATCTTGTTCGAAGAAGCCGAAGCTTGCGCGGCAACGCTTGGCGATCAATTTCTGACGACCAGCAGTTTGACGAAAAGTTACGGTTTGAGCGGATTGCGCTGCGGTTGGATTTTGTGTGCGCCGGAATTGGCGGAGCGAATGCGGCGGTTGAATGATTTGTTTGGCGCGGTGGGTTCCGTTCCCAGCGATACCTTGTCTGTTGCGGCATTCCGGCAACTGGATCGGCTGGAAACGCGCACGCGAGCAATGATCGAATCGAATACCAAATTGGTTCATGGTTTTTTGCGCGAACACCAAGACCTGCTGGAATGCGTTGTGCCGTCGCGTTCGATGATTGTTTTTCCGCGACTGAAAAATCATCAGGACGCACAGTTATTGCACGACCGGTTGCGACAATTGGAAACTTCAATCGTGCCGGGAAAATTCTTTGAATCGCCGCGACATTTCCGGCTGGGCTTTGCCGTCAAGCCGGAAGATGTTGAAATCGGGCTGCAAAATTTGTCGAAAATGTTGCGCAGCCTGATTGATTGTTGAGCGAGTCAGCGTTGCGTGCGGCGACAGGTGGATGGAAAAACATAATGTCCTCAATCGAACTCAAAACAATTGGCGTCGTTGTCGGGCCTCAGAAAACCGAAGCCTGGCAATTGGCGAGTCAACTTGGCGAATGGTGTCAAACGCGCGGAATGCTGATGAAGCTGCGCGCGAACGCAGAAGTGGCTGGCTTTGAATCGCTGGACGAACACGATGGCGAGCTTGCGGAAGACGTTGACCTGATTGTTTCGCTGGGCGGCGATGGAACTATGCTCAGCGTAGCGCGATATGTCGGGACGCGGCAGGTTCCGGTGCTGGGCGTCAATCTGGGATCGTTGGGTTATCTGACCGAATTCACCAAAGAAGAATTGTTTTCGGCGCTGGAAGAATTGCGCGAAGGCAGTTTTGATCTAGACCGGCGAATGCTGTTGGATGTGCGGCTGACGCGAGGGGGGGAAATCATTGCTTCGCAGCGTGCGCTCAACGAAGCGGTGGTCAATTTCGGGTCGCCGGTGCGAATGGTTGAACTGGAATGCCTCATCAACGGCATGTTTGTGAACAGTTTTCGCGCCGACGGGATGATTCTGGCGACGCCTACAGGTTCGACGGCGTATTCGCTTTCTGCCGGAGGCCCGATTGTGCATCCCGGCATGTCGGCTATTTTGTTGACGCCGATTTGTCCGCACACGTTATCGAATCGCCCTGTGGTCGTACCCGGCGAAAGCGTGGTGGATTTGATTTTTCCTGCCGGCAACGACGGCGTGATGCTGACGGTGGATGGACAGGTGCAAGTCGCGTTGCAGCCCGGCGATCAGATTACGGTGTTGCGCAGCCAGACGACTTTCGATTTGATTCGTCCGACGAATCGAAATTACTTTGAAGTGTTGCGGCGAAAATTGAAATGGGGAACCAGATAAAACAATGAATTCAGAATGATGAACTGATGTTACGCACGCAGTTTTTTAGTAAGCCGCTTGACACTGATATTGCACTTTAGAATTCCTCGTTCACCGCTGAGACGCAGAGTTTCGCAGAGGTTATTCTCCGCATCTCCTCTGCGCTCTTTGCGCCTCTGCGGTGAAAGAGCCTGTCTTTATTGGCGATTATCGAGTCAAACATCTTCACAAAACTTTGGGTGCGTAACGTGAGTGATGAATTCTCTCGTTGAAGATTCGGTTGTTTCTTCAATTCTTCCTTCTACTTTTATCCTTCCGAATTTGGAGGAAAGATGCTTTTTCCAATCGGTGACGACAATTCCGAACGGCATTCCACGCCTGTGGTGACGTACGCCCTGATCGGCGTCAACGTGCTGTTTTTCATCTATCAGTACCTGAACCCGGCGTTCACGTATGGATACAGTTATATCCCGGCGGAAATTGCCAGTGGGCGCGATCTGGTGGGAACGTTCACGGTCGGCGGCGGGCGAGTTGAATTACTCCCGGGCCCCGTGCCGATTTACCTGACGTTGTTGTTTGCGATGTTCATGCACGGCGACCTGATGCACATCGGCGGCAACATGCTCTACCTTTGGATTTTCGGCGACAACGTCGAAGACCGCATGGGGAAAACGCGATTTCTGATTTTCTATTTGCTGTGCGGATTGTTGGCCAGCGCCGCGCAGATCGTCGTCAAACCGGATTCGGTGATTCCGAATCTGGGAGCGTCGGGCGCGATTGCAGGTGTGCTGGGCGGGTATCTGGTTCTGTTTCCGCACCAGGCTGTGCGCGTGTTGATGTGGGGACGCATCACGGAAGTGCCCGCGATTCTGGCCATAGGGTTGTGGGGAGTGATGCAGTTTCTGGGCGGATTTGGGCAACTGTCGGCTCGCGGCGATAGCGGCGGCGTCGCATATATGGCGCACGTCGGAGGTTTTGTCGCTGGAATCGCGCTGGTTTTCTTTTTCCGCGACAACAATCGTCAACCACGTCAACCTATTCGTCCTGCACGTCAATATAGATGAATGGCGATAGTTTGAGATGAACGAAAACTACAAGCTGATTACCGATGCCGCTGACATACCGCAAATCGCCGACGATCTGCGCGCGCAGTCGGTGATTGGTTTGGACACTGAAACGACCGGGCTTGATCCGCACACGTCCAAATTGCGATTGCTGCAATTGGCCACACCCGATGCCAGCTACATTCTGGATTGCTTTCGTCTGTTACCCGAACAGCTTGCGCCGTTGCGCGAATTGATCTCCGCCGAACAACCAACCAAGATCGCTCACAACGCCAAATTCGACGGCAAGTTTTTGCTCAAGCATCTGGGCTGGCGGTTGACTGGAATCTTCGACACGTATCTGGCCAGCGTGCTGATTGCCGCGGGCGATGAAAATACGCGACACGGATTGGAGCCGGTAGTCAGCCGGTTTCTGAATCAGCAACTCAACAAAGACGCGCAACTCAGCAACTGGGGGGGCGAATTGACGCGCAATCAGTTGGAATATGCCGCGCGCGACGCTCAGGTGTTGTTGCCGTTGCGCGAAAAACTTCTGGCAAAGTTGGATGAATTGGATTTGCTGGTGACGGCGGATTTGGAATTCGCCGCTGTGCCTGCGATCACTGCAATGGAATTGGCGGGCGTGTATCTGGACGTAGATCGTTGGAAAGCATTGCTCGACCGAATGACTGTCGAACGCGAAGCGCTGGCCGACGAATTGCAACAGGCCTTTGCCGCTGGCGCTTCGCAAATGAATTTGTTCGGCGAAGCCGATCCTATCAATCTGGACAGCCCGGCGCAGGTGAAAGAGGCATTGGCGCGCATCGGCATCGAAATCGCCGATACGCGCGAATGGACGCTCAGCAAACTGGCCGACGATCACCGCGTCATCGCCAAGCTGCTGGAACATCGCAGCCTGAGCAAAAATCTTTCGTCCTTTGGCGAAAACATTCTGGGTTTTGTGAATACGGCGACAGGACGGTTGCACGCGGATTTTCGCCAGTTGGGAACGCCGACCGGACGCATCACCACTTCTTCGCCGAGTTTGCAGCAGATTCCACACACGACGGAATATCGTTCCTGTTTCCGCGCTCCGGCGGGCCGCAAGCTGGTCGTCGCCGATTATTCGCAGATCGAAATGCGAATCCTCGCCGATTTTTCCGGCGACGAAGCCTTGCTGAAAGCCTTCGATTCCGGCGAAGACCTGCACCGCACGACGGCTTCGCAGATGTTCGGCGTGCCGCTGGCCGACGTTTCGCCTCGGCAGCGCGAAAGCGCCAAAGGATTGAACTATGGATTGATTTACGGAATGGGCGCGGAAGGGTTGGCCGGACGCATCGGAACAACCGTCAAAGAAGCCGAAGGGTTGATTGACCGGTATTTCAATGCTTATTCCGGCGTCGCGCATTGGCTGCACGAAGCCGGAGAACGCGCCGTCAGCGAACGAGAAGCACGCACGGCTTCGGGAAGGTTGTGGAAATTCAGTCTCGATCCGAACGACCGGACGCAACAGGCCGCGTTGCGTCGCGTTGGCAAAAACACGCCGATTCAGGGAACGTGTTCGGACATTTTCAAACGAGCAATGACCTTGCTGGAGGCGTCGTTATTGGGTTTGAACGCGAAAATCGTTAATGCCATTCACGATGAACTGGTGGTCGAATGCGACTCGAACATCGCCGAACAGATCAAAGACATCGTCCAGTTTGAAATGATCGCCGCCGCCAAAGAATTCTTGCCGCGCGTGCCGGTTGATGTCGAAGCCGTGATTTCAGATGCGTGGTTGAAGAAATAATCAGGAGACCCCCAAATGAAATACTTCATTACCGGAGCTACCGGCTTTATCGGAGGACGGGTGGCGCAGCAGCTTGTCGCCGCAGGCCATGAAGTCGTCGCATTGGTTCGTTCCAAAACAAAAGCGACAGAACTGGCCAAACTCGGAGTCGCGTTGGCTGAAGGCGACATCACGGACAAGGAAAGCATGCGCCAGCCGATGACCGGCGCTGATGGCGTGTTTCACGTCGCGGCCTGGTACAAAATCGGCGAACGCGACAAAACCATCGCTGAAGGCATCAATGTCGGTGGAACACGCAATGTGCTGGAATTGATGCGCGAATTGCAGATTCCGAAAGGCGTTTACACCAGCACGGTCGCGATCAATTCCAACACGAATGGCAAAGTCGTTGACGAAAGTTATCGGTTCAGCGGCGAGCATCTGAGCGAATACGACCGCACCAAATGGCGCGCGCATTACGAAGTCGCAGCGCCGATGATCGAAGCCGGGTTGCCGCTGGTCATTGTGCAACCCGGCGTGACTTACGGACCCGGCGATACCAGCGCTATCCGCGAAGTTCTGGTGCAATACCTGACTGGAAAACTGCCAATGGTTCCTGACAAAACGGCCTATAGCTGGGCGCATGTGGAAGACACTGCGCGCGGTCATCTGCTGGCAATGGAACGCGGCAAGGTCGGCGAAAGTTATTTTTTGACCGGGCCGGCGCATACGTTGTCGGAAGCTTTGCAGATCGCCGAACGCATTACCGGAATCAAGGCTCCGCGCATCAAGGCGGCTCCGGGAATGCTGAACGCCATGTCGGCGTTGATGGGATTGGTGGAAACTGTGATTCCGATTTCCGGTCAGTATTCGTCCGAAACTTTGCGAGTTTCGGCGGGAGTGACTTATCTGGGCAGCAGCGCCAAAGCCGAACGTGAGCTTGGTTTTGCCGCTCGCTCGTTGGAAGAAGGATTGCGCGAAACACTGGCTTACGAAATGAAACTGCTCGGAATCCGATGAAGCGTCAGTTTGGAGATTTTCGACGCGGTGTGTTATTGATAATTACCCTTTCAGCACGATCAGGTGGCTGAATTCGAACCATCAACAAAATTTGCCCGAAAGAAACGGAGACTTTGATGCAGAAATTTTTCCGCACCGGCCTCATATTGTTATGCGCGCTGATTTGCGCCTGTCAGGATTCCTCGCCGTCAGCCTCGACCGATCACGATACGTCCAATCGTGAAACAGCTCCTTTGCCGGACGCCGCCGCCATGGTCAAAAAGTTAATCACCCAGGACGGTTGCAAAGATTTCATTGCTGAAATGCGTATGACGACGGAAAACGCCGATGGCAAACGCGAACAGGTCGAAGTGCGATTGCAACGCAAGTATTCGGACACGGGCGCGGCGACTTTTCTGACCGTGCTTGCGCCCAAGGAAGATTCAGACAAGGCGATTCTGGTTGTCGAACGCAACGACCAGCCGACCGAAGCTTTTTCGTATCTGGCCGGGTTGAAAAAACTGGCCAAACTGAATTCGTCGCGTCCGCTGGGATTTCGTGGAGCCAAAGTCACCGTCCAGGAACTGTTGGGCATGGAGTTGGGGCAGTACGATCACAGCGCCGGAGAGCGCGCAACGGTGGATGGCCAATCGCTCATCAAAATCATCTTTGATGCCAGAAAGGATTTGAACCTGGCTTTTCCTCGCATCATTGGGTACTTCCACGAAAAGGATCAGACGCCCGCACGATTTGAACTGTTCGGCGAAAACGGCGAAGTCAGCAAACGAGTCACCGTCGAGGAAGTGAAGCCGATCCAGAATCGCCAGACCATCACCAAAGTGGCGATTGAAGACATTGCGCAAAATCTGAAGCTGCGCATGGAAACCAGAAAGATCGAATACGATCGCGGTTTGTCCGACAAGATTTTTACCGAACAGCACCTCAAGGGATTTATCACCGAGGCCAGCGCCAAACGGAACACCACAAATTGAGGCCAATGAGGAAAGAATGAGCCGTTTCGTTGTTTCTCACCCGCGGTGGATAATCGGTTTTGTGCTGGCGTTGACCATTGTCTTCGGCTTCGGATTGCGACGCGGAATGGAACTGGACGTTTCGCCGCTCAGTTTCGTCACTCAGAACGGCCAGGAGCGGCGCGATTTCGCCGAAGCCCGCAAGCATTTCGGCGCGGACGATTTTTTACTGGTCGCCGTCGTTTGCGACGATGTATTTGCGCCTGAAAATCTGACGCGACTGAAATCTCTTCATCGGCAAATCGAAAAAGTGTCCGGCGTCGGCGAAGTTCTCAGCCTGGTCAATGTTCCTTACGCTCGCAGTCTGCCCGGCGACGATGGCGGAGTTTCATTGGAAACGCTGATTCCGAATTCGCTTGAAGACAAGCGACGGTTGGAAGAAGCCCGCGTCGTGGCCACCACTGACCGTATGTTTGTCGGCAATCTGGTTTCCGCCGATTCGCGCACCATGGCTTTGACTGTGTTGCTGAAGATGGATTTGCCCACCGTTCGTCGCCACGAAATCACCCAACGCATTTACGATCTGACGCATGCTTCCGGCTTTGGCGAAGTCTATTTCGCGGGCGATCCGTTTTCGCAGCTTCGCGGAACGCAGGCGCTCAAAGACGATTTGAAGTTGTTGTTGCCGCTGACTGTGGCTTTGATCGTTTTGCTGATGTGGCTTTGTTTTCGGTCTTTGACGGCGGTTGTGCTGCCGTTGGCGACAATCGGCATTGGGCTGATTTGGTTGCTTGGATTGATGGCGTATTTCGGCACGCATTTCACGATTCTGGTTCTGATGCTGCCGACGGTCATGCTGGCGATTGGTTGTTCGTACATGATTCACGTGCTGAACCAGATTGGGATAATTTGCGAAGAGAAAGAGAGGCAGAGTGATGGAGCGACCCAAGAAGCAGAAATGTCTGGTTCAATTCCTCAATCCCTCAATCCCTCAATCCCTCTTCAGTCCGCAATCGAAAGCGCAATGCGGTTCATCAATTTGCCCGTAGCGGTTTCGGCCTTGACGATCATTGCAGGGTTTTTGTCGCTGACCTTTACGGAAATTCCCGCGATTCGTTCGACGGCGATTTATTCCGCCATTGGCGCAGCCTTCACCATGATTCTGTCGCTGACTTTCATTCCGGCGGTGCTGGTGATGTTGCCGTCTGGCGCCGGAGCGTTTCGCGTTGGGTTGCACGGCAAACTGGTTCGGTTTCTGGAAGAGACAGGACGTTGGGCGACTTCACATCAGCGATTGCTGTATGTGCTGACGATCATCATCGTCGTCTTCAGTTTGTTCGGAATGCGTCGAATCATCGTTGATATAGATTTCTTTCGCTTTGCCAAGCCGGGAACCGATTCTCTGATTGGATTGGAAGAAGTCGGTCGCCGATTATCCGGCGCGGTGACCTTCGACATCATCATCGAAGGCAAAACGAGCGGCGCGATTGAAAAGCCGTATGTGTTGGAACGAATCGCACAATTGCAAGCCTTTGCCGAAACGCGAAAAGGACCAAACGGGCAAGGAGTGGATCGTTCGTTGTCTGTCGCGGATTTCATCAAACATCTGAACCGTGCGTTCAATGGCAACGATCCCAAACAATATGCAATCCCAACCGACGAACGAATCATCTCCGATCTGTTTTCAGACCGCGACCAGTTGAAAGGTTTTTTGACCGAAGACGGGCGCATCGCGCGCGTGCTGGTTCGCTCCACGCTGACCAGTTCGCAGGCTATGGCCGATGTCGTTCGGGAAATCGAACAACAGGCCAAACAACTGCTGCCGGAATTTCGGGTTTTTGCCACTGGAACCTTTGTCTTGCTCAATCGCACGTCGGATCAAATCGGCGGCGAACAGGTGCAGAGCATTGGCATCGCTCTGGTGACCATCTTTCTGATGCTGGCGATTCTGTTTCGTTCGTTGCGTGTCGGATTGACGGCGCTCATTCCCAATCTGATTCCGGTGGTGTTCTTTTTCGGCTACATGGGGTGGCAGGGCATCAAGCTGAATTTGACGACCAGTCTGGTGGCCAGCATAGTGCTTGGGTTGGCAGTGGATAACGCCGTGCAATTCATCATCCGGTTTCGTCGCGTGCAAAAAGCCGACGAACCATTGCGCGAAGCAATCATCGAGAGCATGCGGCTGTCCGGTCGCCCGATCATTTACGCCAACGTCGCTCTGGCCGCGACCTTTGCCATTTTCGCCGTCTCGAATTTTCAACCGGTCAGCGATTTCGGTTTGTTGTCGGCGGTGACGATCATCGGCTGTCTGGTCGAAGATTTGGTGTTGCTGCCATCGCGCCTGACCTCGCCAATTTTCCGGGCGAAATAATTTGTGAATTCCGCTTATGCGATTGCTCAAACCATCCTTGCTTTATTTCTTGATTGTGTTTGGCGTGGGGTTCATTCTGGGGCCAATCCGTGTGCTTTGGCTTGTCCCGCGAGTAGGAGAGCGAACCGCTGAGTTACTGGAACTGCCCTTGATGCTGGTTGCCATTGTTCTGGCGGCGGGTTGGATCAATCGCCGGTTTGCTGAAATTACCTCGCCCATTTCAAAACTGGGCATCGGCTGGATTGCCTTTGTGATGGTGCTTTCAGCCGAAATCATCTTGGGGATGACGCTGCGCGGACTTTCTCTTGCCCAAATTATTCTTGACCGGGACCTTCTGGCCGGAACTGCCTACTACGTCAGTTTGATTCTCTTTGCCCTCATGCCCTGGCTGTTGAGCCGCATTCAAACGAAGACGTAACACGCTTGTTAAACAGTCTGGAAACCCTGCTTTGGCACAGTCGTCACTTCCCAGGCATGGCGGTCGCGCAATAAAGCCGAAAGCAACATCGTGTGAAGCCCGTGTCCTGACCTTGCAGCGCGCACGTGGCCTAGAATGGGCATTCCCGCCAACGCCAAATCGCCGATGATGTCCAGAATCTTGTGGCGAACGAATTCGTCCTGAAAGCGCAGTGGTTCGGAATTCAAAAAACCTTCGCGCGTCAGGGCGATGGCGTTGTCCAGCGAGCCGCCACGCGCCAATCCGTTTTGTTTCAACATCTCGATTTCTTCGACGAAGCCGAACGTGCGAGCCGGGGCGATTTCGCGCGAGTAATCCGCGACCTGAAAACTGACTTCGTATTGCTGCACACCGATCATCGGATGATTGAAATCAATTTCGCAGGTGATGCGAAATTCGTCGGCAGGCTCGATGCTCATGGTGCGGTTTTTCTCGCTCACCGAAATCCGTTTCAACACGCGCAGGTAAGGACGCTGTGCTGGCAATTCGACTATTCCAGATTGGCGAATAAACTCCACCCATTGCTGGCTGCTGCCGTCCAGAATGGGAACTTCCAGCGAATCTACGTCAATGAAGACGTTGTCCACGCCGCATCCGTACAACGCCGACAACAGGTGTTCGACGGTGGAAATCATCACGCCGGATTTCATCAGCGTCGTGGCGTAACTGACGTGCGAGACGTATTGCGGCGCGGCAGGAATTTCAAAGTCGTTTAGATCGGTTCGACGAAACAGGTAGCTGGTATATGGTGGAGCCGGTTTGACAGTGACGTTCACAGGCGAAGCGGAATGAAGGCCGATGCCTTTGACGCTGAAACTTTTTCCTACCGTGGTTTGCTGATTCAATTCATGTCCTCGTTTGTTCGCAGTATCGGTTTGGTGAACCGCCAATAAACCAGCAAACTGCACGCCATAGAGTTCAGGTTTGGAAACTTCTTTATAAAGGCTTATTGCGCAATGCGAAGCGACAATTTGCGGCAAACGAGTAATTGAAATCCTGTCGCAATTGAACAACATCGGAAACAGCAGGCTGTGGATTTTGAGCAAACAAAAACGCGCCGGTGAAAAGACAAAAGCCACGAACAGCGACTGTTCGTGGCTTTTTGAAAATTGATTCGTCCCGAAAAGTGTCATTCCGAGGCCGGCATCGGGCGAGTGCGATATTTCTTGCGATTCCGTTTGCGAGCCAACGCCGATTTCAATCGGGCTTTTTCTCCGGGCGGAACGTAAAAGGCGTGCCGTTTGACTTCACGAATGATGTCTTCCTGCTGCACTTTGCGTTTGAAACGGCGGAGCGCGCTTTCCAGCGTCTCGTTATCGCCGAGTTTAACTTCTGCCAAAGGTCTTCACCTGCCTTTCAATCATGGCAATTTTTAGAATGGAACCAGTCGCCGGAATCAATCTGACGGCTGAAAAAGAAGGCGGAGCATACGCGCCGAACCCAGTATCGTCAAGCGATGGAAGTTTGGGGGAAGATCGGACAGGACGGCAGAGCGTTGGCGCTCCACTGCGCGGTCAATCGGACGCCGCGTCCGGCGTGGCAACGAGGGTCAATAATCATCGTCGAATCTCCTCATCTCTGGCTGCGACTTCGGCCAGAAAGCGAATGCAGGTTTTGATTCCGCGAAAGAAATTCGGCAGGTGGAACTTTTCGTTCGGCGCGTGTATGCGGTCGTTCGGCAATGCGAACCCCATCAAGACCGTTGGCGCTCCTAACAATTCCTGAAAATGATTGACGATGGGAATCGAACCGCCCGAACGAAGGAAAACCGGCGAAGCGCCAAAGCCATGTTCATAAGCGCGCACTGCCGCGCTCATCGCCGGATGATGGCGATCAATCAATGCCGGTCGCGCTGCCAGAAAACTTCTTACCGCTGTCCGAACTGTCGGCGGAGTGATCCGGGCGATGTGACGGCGAACGAGCCGCTCGATTTCAGTCGGGTCTTGATCGGGGACAAGCCGGAAATTCAATTTGGCTGTGGCGCGCGCAGGAATGACGGCCTTGACGCCCGGCCCTTGATAACCGCCGGTGATGCCGGTAACGCTGAGCGAGGGACGAATCGTCGTTCGTTCGTAAAGTGAAAAGCCGCGTTCGCCCCAACCGGTTCCGGTTTTTGCGTCGCGCAGAATTTGCCGGTCATTGGGGCCGTTCGCGGCCATAAAGTTTCGTTCGGCGTCGCTCCATCGGCGAACGTTTTGGTAAAAGCCTGGAATGGCGATTCGCTTGTTTGCGTCGTGCAGACGTGCAATCAGTTCGCACAACGCTTGCAATGGATTGTGAATCGCTCCGCCGAAATTGCCGGAATGCAGATCACCCTGTTGTCCGCAGACTTCCAGTTCCAGGCTCAGCCCGCCGCGCAAGGCGTAAGTCAGCGCCGGTTGATTCGCCGCCAGCATTCGCGTGTCCGACATCACGACCGCATCGGCAGCCAACTGCCGGCGATTGCGTTCGACAAACGGTTTCAGATTCGGCGAACCGATTTCTTCTTCGCCTTCAAACAAACACTTGATGTTGACCGGCAAACGGCCTTGCGATTTCAGCAAAGTTTCAATTGCTTTGACGTGAGCGAACATCTGCCCTTTGTCGTCGCAGGCTCCGCGAGCGAACAGGTCGTCGCCGATGATGGTCGGCTCAAACGGCGGGGTTTGCCATTCGGCCAAAGGTTCGACGGGCTGCACATCGTAATGGCCGTAAATCAACACCGTCGGGCGGCCAGTGGCGGCGAGCCATTCGGCGTAAACAATCGGATGGCGAGGCGTGGGAATGACTTTGACGCCTTGCAATCCGATGTGCCGTAAATGCCCGGCCAGCCAGGCGGCGCAGCGTTTCAAATCATCCGCGTGTTTGGGCTGCGCGCTGACGGTCGGGAAGCGGATGAATTGTTTCAACTCCGCCAGAAATCGGCGTTTATGAATTGAAAGAGCAGAAGGTGAGTGCGTTTGAGCAATCACAACTCACCCCTTTCAGTATTCCATTTCGAACTCTCGTTGAGTTGCGGGGCGAGTGTTGGACGTGGCTGCCCGCGCCACTCTGGCAGGTTGAGGCGCGCTGCGATCCCACGGCAACACGCGACCGCTGGGATTGCGTCCGGCCAGACCGAGCGATTGCGCGCTGGTCAGCCATTCTTCGGAGTATTCGGCGATTTCCAGCAGCAGAGCTTCGAATTGCGCGCGCTGGGTTTGCAGCACGTGCGGAGCGCCCAGCCAGCGCAGAATTTCTCTGCCGCCGACGGCCATGCGCTGGCGCGGCGAAGTCACCAATCGTTCGTTGAAGTATCGGATCAGAACTTCTTCCACTACGTCCCAGGCATTGTCTGCGCCGAACAGACGTTTGACATCGTCCGAATTCAAAATGCGGAAGGCTTCGTCCAGCAATTGCATTACTTCCACACGCAGCACATTCAAGTGCCCGAAGGAAGTAAATTTGAGGTTATTGCGCAAATCCAGTCCTGCGCGCCGGACAATCGCAATCGAACCGAAGCTGGGGTCGTAGGCGCGTTCGCGGATCACGTCCGACACACGTTTGTCGCGCCAGAACAAAGTCACCTGGTTGATGAAATGCGAAAACAGGCGGTGGAAATCCGTGTTTGCGCGCGAACCGGCTGGAATGGCTCCGCGACCATAACCCAAAACGCGGCGGTAGGCCGATTGGCGGTCTCGCTGCGTGTAACGCAAAACTTCGCGTCGGTCGAATTGGTAAAGCGAATACGCGCCTGCACCGGCGGACAGTCGCACGGTTCCGGCGCGGAACAACTCCTGCAGCTTCTGCACCACGCGAAAAACGCCGATAGTTTCGTGCTGGTAGATGTAGTACAGGTCGCCGACCGCGATGATGCGTTCGGAGGTGACGGCTTCATCGTAAGGCTGTACGCCCTGTGGAATGCGCGTCTGACCGAGTTCTGTCGCTGCTTCGGGACCTATGCCGATCAATTCGGCCAGCCCCTTGTCGGGCGGCGGCGGCATTTTGGCGTCGGCTTCTACCGCCGAGTTCATCAGATCGTCAATCTGTTTGACGAGCGCGTCAGCCAATTGCGGGTTTTGAATCAAATCGCCGGACAATTGACTGGTGACCTGTTCCCTTAACGCTGCGATACGATCAAGAAAATTTTGATACTCTTGTTCCTTTGCCATATAGCCTCCATCTGTGGCTTAGATCATTGCTTGCGCATTGGCGCTTCGTCCCTGAACTCATCCTCAGGTGTCAATCTACAGATTGCTCACGTCCTCCGATTTCTTCGGGACGCCGAAGGAAATTTATAGCGGGTTGCAATTGCACGCGACCTGTCAATTTGCTTACCAAGCGTTGGTAGAAAAGGTTATTAACCTTTTCTACCAAGTCGCATTCAAGTGAAAATCGCTATAAGCACGGCTCACTTCAGTGATTTTTGCGGTTTGTGGACTGCCGCGGAATATTGAAAGTCAATTCTTCAGTAGCAGTCTGACCGTCGGGTTCGGGATTGATTACGATGACCGTCAAATTCAGAGCCTCGTTATTTGCCGCCTTTGGAAACTTATTCATGATAGTTTCATTCCAGTTGAAGAAAGCCTTGATTTCCGTCGAGTTGACGACGACGGTGTTAACCGAAGCCAGAGTCTTGTTGGTCTCTTCATCCGAATCCTGATAGAAGCCCAGATGCACGGTCGCCCCATCCTGGAAATTGCGCCCGTTGATAATCAACATCAGGCTGTTATGTTCAGTCGAATCCATTGTCACCAGGCGAATCTCAGGCGCAGGTTGTCGTGTAATCAGTTTTGCATTCTCTTGCGTGGTTTTCAGGTTGATTTCCAGTTCTTCCAGAGCGCGCCGGACTCGTGGCGTGTGAAACCCTGCCGTTGGATTTGAAGAATTTTTACGCGAGACCTCCAACATTCCTGAAACCAGATGGAGCAAACGGTTAAGGGTTGGGATGAAGGCGTTGAGCACGCCGTCTTTCCCGGCTTCGCGCAACAGACGAGGACCTTCTTCGGCGGCGAATCGCTGAACCCAATCCAACGACTCGCCGACAAAAACGACCTCGCCGCCATTGAAGGTTATTTTGGTGATTTGCCGTTCGGCAGGACCCAGAAAAACTGAATCCATCGCGAAATAAATTTCCTCGACCGATTCGACCAACACCGCCAGATTCCGCGACAGCCGCACGAACTGTGTGCCGAGAAAAGCCTTGCCTTTCTGATTGTTGCTGAAGAAATTTCTCTGTGTCCGCCAGGTCAGCCAGAGCGAATTGATCGAATCAACGAGGATGAAAAAATTAGTCAGATTCTGCTCTTCCTCGATCGTGTTGACCTGATCGCTGGCCAGCCCGAATTCATCGCGCAGCAACGCCAGTTGCCCGCCCACAAGTTGCGGGTCTTCCAACAGCTTCGGTGAAGGGACGCTGGCCGTCGGGAGTTGCGTGAATTCCGTGCCGAGCAGATCCTGAAAATAACCGTCCACACGCGCCAGGCGCGGCCCGCCTTCCAAACCAAGTTCGTAAACCAACTCAGTAAAGCTTGAACGCACCATGGACTGGGCAGCCTCGATGTCCTCAAGATCGTGATCGGCCCGCAGCGGAATCAGGCCGTCCAGCACCGGAATCGAATGATCCAGTGCGGCGCGTGCGCGCGAATAAATGCTGGCCTGTGCGCCGGTGATGGCTCCCAGGTCGGCATCGGCGGCGAATGTTCTCTGCCGCCAGGTCAGTTTGGTCTGACCTTCAATTTCGGTAATTTCGAATGCTTGATTGAGTGAGGCCTGAAAACCGCGCGCGTCGTTGGCCCGCGGACGCCAGCCCAGAATTTCGCGCAAAGCGGCATTCACTTTTTGGCTGAGCGGCGCTGCGCTCATTCCGCTCTGACCGACCGAACGGTCAAACGTGGCCTCTTTCGTGAGCACCGGAAAGCTCAGTGCGTCGTTGGCAAGTTTCTCTAAATTGTCTGGCATTGTTATGTCCTCCCAAACTCATCAAATTCCGAAAACTCAAACGCGTCTGATCCGATGACCGACGCTGCCTATGCCGGTTGATTGCACCGTGATGGATTGCAGGCCGGCGCGTTCTGTTATCGTCTGCCAGCATTCCACCAATGGCTCGCTGACAGCGAACAATGACTGCTGGCATTCCTTGAGCGTGTCTTGAACCAACCTTGCCCAGGCTTGCCATTCGCCGCCGCGCTGGCGGCCCAGGCTGACAATTTCTTCAACGGTTTCGTAACCGGCCAGGTCTGAAAAGAGCCGTCTGGTACAGTCGTTGAATTTCGTGTGACAACAAGTCAATGCGCGACGGACCTGTTCGGCATCAATCGGGTGTGTGGCAGCCAGTTGCGCCTCGCTGGCTGCCTGGCGCATCTCTTGAACAGCGCCCAGCAGGTCTTCAACGTCGTCGCCGATCCGGTCTACCAGTTTGACCACGTCTTTCAGGGGACGATCTTCAATCACCGTCATACGCAGCGCGTTGAGCGCTTCGCACACCTGGTCGCATTGCGACACCACTTCCTGGAATTTCGATTCCATTAACACCTTGTCTCCTGAAACTACCGCCGGGCCAATTCGCGGTAAAAATTGTCGGTTATTACTCCGGGGCGAGCCAGCCGGTTGTCGAGCGCAAAACGCGAAGCGCCGATCAAAAAACGTTCGGGAACGACGCCGGGATCGTTGCCAGCAGCCAGACGCCGCGCAGCTTCTTCGACCATTTGCTGTTCTTTTGGCGCAAAGCGAATTACCTGGCTCAATCGTTTGTCGCCGAGTTCTGTGTATGGTTGAAAACAGACTGTGTCCACAATCACTTTGATCGCATCGCGGAACGTGTTGAGCACCGAAGGCGGTATGTTGCCGATGCGCGGATTCGGATACACACGTTGCCAGGCGCGTTCGTAATGATTGGCTTCGTCGGGGAAGCCCATGCGGCGCAAACATTCCGTGCTGATGAACAATCGAATATATGGCGTAGGATGAGGGCCTCGACGGCTGTATGCGGTGACGGTCGCTGGCGAACGCCCGATCACATCAATCAACGACGCCACCACCGCCGGGCCGCCCAGTAGCAAGCCGCTCAGATCGGCAAAGGTTTCCCGATTCCACCGCGTCCAGGTGGCGGCGACCGAACGTGGAAAACCGTGTTGCAACAACCGGCGGGCGATGGCGCGCGGAATGGTTCGCGCCAGGCCGATTTCGTTCTGCAAGTTGTGACTGACTTCGTGCAGAATCGCCCCCAGCGTCCAGGGGTTGACCAATCGGTGATACGGCAATTGAATCAATGGAAACGGATTCAGTTGTCGTCCCAGCCGTCGCATCGGAATGCCTCGCCGAAACGTCGCCGGAGAAAAACCCGTTCGCATATAAGAAAACGGCGGCGGAGCCGGGATGGATTTGGCCACACCCAAACCGAGAAAGGTGTGTTGGTAACAATCCTGCGCGATGCGGTCGCAACCCACCAACTTATTGCCGAATTGAGATTGCCGTTGGCCGAACAATTCGAAGTAAAAATCCCAGATTTGTTCGACGCGCCGTACCCAATCGTGTGCCCGCTCCTTGTAAGTAACCACCTGTTGCAGATTGTCTGTTGTCGGGTCTGTCGTCGAATGTGTAACGGAGTCTGTGACTTTTTTTGTCAATCGCAACAGATCGCCGCGCAAAGTTTGCAGCAATTCATTGACAGCCTGGATGTGACCATCGCTGGGTGCGGCAACGCCTGTTCCGAATTCTTCGCGATGAAATGGACGCAAAGCTGCCGCGTGCCGAGTGACATTGATCGCTTGTGCGCGCAGCAAAGGCATCATTGCCGCAGCAAATCGCGGATCGCGCGGCGGCAGATTCGCTTGCGAAGGCCGGGTCACCGTGGCGTCGGCTGAAACTGAGCGACGGCGGCCCCTTCTTCTTTGCGCTGGCCTGATTTGCGCGGGACTGGTTTCACGAAACGCGTACATGGTTTACTCCAATGCAGAAGACCCAGAAACTGTTGTCGGTCGAAAACTGGTTTTGGCGCGAGGACATCGTCAAGCTCCGATTCGGCGTTGTCTGGCCGCTGTCGTTGCCGGAGTTGGGCCTGCCGCGCGATGATACTGACGATCCAATGCGCGCGAACGTCGGAATGCCTGAACGCATTGGGTCGGACTGCCAATGACACGGGCGGTTTGACGGGCCAATGTTTGAACGGCTCCGCGCGGAGTCACGCGGCGCCCTTGAGTTGCCTGGCGAGCAATGTTCATGGCCGTGCGACGAACGACCGTTGGCAAGGCTCTCACAAGCGGACGGGTCGCCGGATTGCTACGCAACGCGCGAGTCGCTCCTGCCAAACCGCGAACCAATCCCGGAGCGGCGCGCATCACTGTTGACGCGGCGGCTGGAACCGCGCGCGCTACCATCGGAATCAACGCGCCAATAAAGGCTTCGGCTTCTGCTTCGGTTTCGGCTTCAGTTGCAGCGTGTCCCATGTGCTCCATCAAAGCGTCTGCGTATACGCGGCGGAGCGGGTTTATTTCACCTTCAAATTCACCCTCGAATTCCCATTCCAATTCTTCTTCTCGTTCTGGTATCCAGTTCAGAACTCGCGGCACTGCCCAGTTTCCAGCGGCTTGCCCAGCGGCCTGACCTGCTCCGCGCCCAATGGCCTGGCCGACCGGAACGCCTTCAGGGCCAAACAGGCCGCCAATCGCACCGCCGCCACGTTGGCCAATCTGGCCTCCGGCCCATCGGCCAAGTGCTGGCAATCCCTGGCGAACAGCCTGGCGCGCAGCCCCAAACGCGACCCGGCGCAATCCCGAACCGGGAGCCATTTGGCGTCTGCCCCAATTCGCGGCTCGACCAGCCAAACCACGAACGGCACGCAGGAACTCTTCGCTTTCGTATTCGCCTTCCAGTTCGGTTTCGTACTCGCCTTCCCATTCATTTTCAAACTCTGATTCCCATTCGAATTCGCCTTCAAATTCAGATTCCAATTCGTATTCGTACATAGCAGGTTCTCCTGTGTTTCGGGTATGTTGCGGGTTTTGCCGTGGTGTTGCCGTAACTCGCTGTAAATTTTTTTTGACAGAATGTCTGATGAAGATAACGAACCTGGTTTGGATTAGTCTGGAGCGCTCGCGCCGAACGCGGGCGCTCCAACCTGCAAGTCGTTATCAGCGGGTTTGTGTGTTGAGTGTTATCCGCGAACGGCTGCTGGCCGACGACCGGCAACACGGCGAGCCGGGCGAGTAGCCGTCGCCGCAGCGCGAACGTTGCGGGTGATGGCTGACGCGCAAGCGCGCGGATTGCCGAGCACTCGACGGGTTTGAGCCGCCATTGTCCGAGCGGCTGCGCGAGCCGTGACCGGTTGACCGGTAGCAGCGCGTCGAGCCAACACCGTAGCCGTGCGACGTACGATGGTTGGAACGGTTCGGACTGCCGGGCGGGTAATGCGACGACGACGCAGAATGCGCGTCAGGATGGCTGCTCCACGAGTCAGGTGCGGCACGATGCGACGCAAAGCACGGCGGTCAGCACGCGAAATGATATTGGCTGTGGCTGCGCCAACCATCGCTTCAGCTTCGGCTTCGGACTGAACGCGCGATGCGATTGCGGCCATATATTCAGCCATGGCTTCCTGTTGAGTAGCCGGGCCTTCGGCTTCCATTTCGAATTCGCCTTCAAATTCGCCTTCGTATTCGGATTCGAATTCGCCTTCAAATTCATATTCGCCTTCGCGCAAAGCGCGCGCCGCCAAATTTCCGATCTGGCCGCCAATCAGGCTGCCAGCCGGGCCGCCCAACGCTCCGACTGCGCGCCCGACCCAGGGCGCAGCGACACGCGCGACCTGGCGCAGTACTGGCGCGGCGCGACGAACAAAACCGCCTACGCCACGCGCAACGCGACGAATGCGACGCAAAAATTCTTCGCTTTCATATTCGCCTTCAAACTCGAATTCGCCTTCGCCTTCGCCTTCAAACTCGAATTCGCCTTCGCCTTCAAACTCGCCTTCGAGTTCAAACTCGCCTTCACTTTCTAACTCCCCTTCGCCTTCAAATTCGAATTCGCCTTCGCCTTCAAATTCAAATTCGCTTTCCAATTCAAATTCCTCTTCAAAATTTCTCGCTGCCATAACAAGACCTCCTTGCAGGTTTCCGCTAGATTCATTGTTTGCCGCGCTGTTGATTGCGTGACTCCAAGTGGTGACGACGCGCGGAAGATACGCACATCCGTTGAGCCGCGATAGTCGCTTTTTGCAGGGAAACTCGTTGGAGTTACTCTGGGGAAGGGAGCTTGAAGAAGCTAGCTGTAAAAAGTTAGTCAATATGAGCGTCGCTTATTCGTGCGACAAGCCAAACCGAAAGCAAGCTGCTATACTCCGCTGCCGTGTGGCGAGAAACCGCCAGCTTCAGCCGCCACTCTACCAAGTCAAATTTGAACAAAGGAATTGTTACCATTGCAGCTATAGCTTTGAGGAAAGAGACGTTCACAGTCTGGTCTTCATACGGAAAGGGCGATGCAAGAGCGCTTCCTGCTGAAGCCGTGACTCTGAATAAAACACTTTCTTGAACGCTATGGATCGTTAAGAAATAGGCGGATCAACCACAGTAACAGCCGTCAATTTGCCCAATGTGAGTTGCTGAGTTGATTGAGCCTTTGCCGAATGACAGCACATTGTGAAGTTCCGTTTGATCGTGGGAATAAGAGAGAAAAACATGCCAACACTAGCTCTCAAGAAAAACGAAGCGAAGGAAAAGAATCAAGAGCCATTAACTCAGCCAGCCATTACCGATCTGAAATCTCTGGCCAATAAACTGATTCAGCAAGCCAGCCAGTTGTCAGCATCAAACACGATTTACGGTGATGGCGAGGCTGAAGAGGACGAAGTGTTGCTGGATATGGAAATAGAAGGAGTGCGGTGTTTGATTTTGCGAACTCATTCAAAAACGGCTTCGGCGACAATCATGCTCAGCCCGCGCGAACAGGAAATTGCGCGAATGATCGCCAAAGGCTATCCCAACAAAACCATTGCCGCGGTGTTGGACATCAGCGCCTGGACGGTTTGTACGCACATTCGTCGAGTCTTTGCCAAACTCGGCGTAGGGTCACGTGCTGAAATGGTCGCCAAGCTGTTAGAAAAAAAATCGCTCAATGGTTCCGCACCGAATGCTCAGCCGCATTCTTTTAAGTAATAGGGCTGCACCTCAGAACCCACTGGTTTGGACTGACCCGATAAAATCCGCCTCTGCTTGTCAATTCCGAGAATTTTCCCGCACAATACTTCGTCCGGTATTCTCACTGAATGGAGTTGCGATGAAATTCAAATTATCTTTTTTACTCACAGGGCTTATGGTTTGTTTCGTTGTCTTGGAAGCACAAGCTTTAGGCCAGCAAACCATCACGCCGCAAAAACGGGCCTTGATCAAGGAATTGTTGGTGGTGACTGATGCCGTCAAGTTGGCGGAATCTACCAGCCAAACCATGATGGCGCAGATGGAGCAGGATTTTCCCCGCATTATGGAAATGTTGTTGACGCAGCAAGCGGCAGACAATCAATTGACTGACACTCAGCGAAAAGCTCTGTTGGAAGATTCCGGAAAATCTTCCCTGCGAATGCTCAAACGGTTTCAGGAAAAAGCGCTGACGGCCATCAACTTTGGAGAGCTGTTGGAAACTGTCAGCATGGAGTTGTATGACAAATACTTCACTGAAGATGAATTGAAAGACATGATCGCTTTTTACCGAACTCCGACCGGCAAGAAAACGGTTCAAGTCATGCCCAAACTCGTGAATGACACGATGCAGAAATCTACCGAACTCGTCTTGCCGAGAATCATGAGTGTGTTGGACGAGTTGATTAAGGAAGAAATCAAACGCATCAAGTAACCATAGGAGATGTAGACGAATCATGAGCATTGCGGAAACTGTCAACGACTCACCATACGCTGCCAAACCCTGGCTGAAGCATTACGACTTCTGGGTTGACCCAAACCCAAACATGCCGCGCCAACCGCTCTACCAGATTTTGCAAATCGCCAGCGCCAGTTATCGCGACAAACCGGCGACGGCGTTTCTTGGCGCGTTTCTGACCTTTGGCGAAGTCAAATCGCAAGTGGATCGGTTGGCCAGCGCGCTCAGCAAACTCGGCGTCAGCAAAGGCGACCGCGTAGGCATCATGCTGCCCAACTGCCCGCAATACCTGATCGCTTTTTTCGCCATTGTCCGATTGGGGGCGATTGTGGCGAACGTCAATCCGATTTATACGCCGCGCGAAGTCGAAGCCGTCGCCAAAGATTCCGGCATGAAAGCCATGATCGTGTTGGATTTGATGACACCGGTTGTGCTCGGCGTGAAGGCCAACACGCAGATTGAAACCGTCATTGTCACCAGCGTGCAGGAGTATTCCGCCAAACCCGAAACTGCTCCGGCGGTTCCGGCGGGGACGTTGTCGTTCAAGCAACTGATTCAGGAAACAGAAATCGCTTTGCCGCGCGTGGTCATCACTCCCGAAGAAGACGTCGCCGTCTTGCAATACACGGGCGGAACCACAGGCGTTCCCAAAGGCGCGATGCTCACGCATTTCAACCTGTATTCCAACGTCATTCAGTCTTACATCTGGGGCAGAGAATTGGTGCAACCCGGCGATGAACGTTATTTGATGGTCATTCCGTACTTCCACATCTACGGCCAGACGGTGGGATTGCTGCTGGGAACCTGGAACGGCGCAATGCAAATTCCCGTGCCGAAATTCGATCCCGATGCGTTGATTCAAGCCATCAAAGCTTACAAGCCCACGTTCTTTCCTGGTGTGCCGACGCTGTACATTTCCATGCTCAATCATCCTGAAATCAAAACCTGTGGTTTGGAATACGTGCGGCGATTCAACAGCGGCTCGGCTCCGTTGCCGGTCGAAGTCATCGAACAGTTCGAACAACTCAGCGGCGCGATGCTTTATGAAGGTTATGGATTGACGGAAGCTTCGCCGACCACGCATTCGACGCCGACGCTGGCTCGGCGCAAACCCGGCAGCATAGGGCTGACGTACCCGGCAACAGACGCAAAAATCGTTGATTTGGAAACCGGAACGACCGAAGTGCCGCTCGGTCAGGAAGGCGAATTGTGTATTCGCGGGCCGCAGGTGATGAAAGGATACTGGAATCGTCCAGACGAAACCGCCATCGCGTTGCGCGACGGTTGGCTGTTCACCGGCGATGTGGCTCGTATGGACGAAGACGGATACTTTTACATCGTTCAGCGCAAGAAGGACATGATTATCGTCAGCGGCTTCAACGTCTATCCCAACGAAGTCGAAGACGTTTTATTCACGCATCCGGCGGTGCTGGAAGCCGCCGTCATTGGCGTTCCCGATCAATATCGCGGCGAATCGGTCAAAGCCTTCGTCGTGTTGAAACCCGGCGTTTCGGCGACTGCCGAAGAGTTGCTGGAATTCTGCAAAACCAATCTGGCGAAATACAAAGTGCCGTCGGTCATCCAGATCACTCCCGGCTTGCCCAAGAGCGCCGTCGGCAAAGTGTTGCGCCGCGAATTGCGCGAGATGGAGCAGTCGGGCAAAGGGTAATCCGACTCATTCCACAGCTTTTTTCAACAAGGCAATTTGACCGGCGTGATACAGGTCGTGCTGAATCACGCCGTGCAGCATGAAGTAATTGGAATAACCAGCTTCAGGGACAAGATCATCCAGTCGGCTGTCATCAAATTGTTTGACGGCGTTGCGCAACGATTGATTGCTGGCGGCGAGTTGTTCCAGCGTCTTTTGCCACGCCGCTTCGCTGGTATCGTTGACTGGCGGAAAGTTCACTTCGTCCGGCGGATTTTTCAAGGCGTCGCCTTCCAAACGCTGTTTGGAAATTTGCTCCCACGCGATGATGTGATTGACCAGTTCCCAGATGCTGTGCGCGCCGGGGATCGGATGCGCGGCGGCTTGTTCAGCGGTCACGCCGTCCAGCAATTCGCGCAAACTGGGACCGTGCCATGCTGGGCCTTGATTGGCGCGTTTCAGTTGACTGTTGATGCGATGGGTTTCGTTCATGTCAATTCCTCCTACTGGTTTTAACCAGCGCTCCGCCGATAAATACCAGCGCCAGCGCCGAAAGAATTCCGCCTAGCTTTGCTGCCGGAGAAGTGTAGCGCATTTCAACGACGTGCTTTCCTTCCGGCACGATCACTCCGCGCAGCAGGTAATTTGCGGTGTAGATGTCAGCCGGTTGGCCGTCAATCGTCGCTTCCCAGCCGGGATAGTTCATTTCGCTGACAACCAGCGCTGCTCGTTTGTCGGAACTGGTTTCGATGGTTAGCCGATTGGACGCATAGCTGGAGATTCTGGCGTCGGCCTGGGAAAAGGCTTCATCAATTGCCAGATTCACCTTGCTCAGTGGTGGTCGTTCCAGCAAGGCAATTTCGCGTGGGTTGAACGGTTCCTGGCTCTCGCCGCGAACCGCTTTCAGCGCGTCTTCTTCACTAACGACTCTGCTTTGTGGAACCATCCAGGCGCGCGGCAGTGCATTCGGATTTTCAAAAATCGTCACGCTGTCATGGTCGTAAACTTTGCGCCAATGAGCCGGCAAGCGTTGGCGCAACACATAAGCTTCATTGCCAGCCGAATCGTAGAGCGAGCCTTTCCAGATCACGAACGACGCCAGATCGTCCGTGTTTTTCACTTCGACGCGATCCAGCAAGACGGTTTCGCCCAAATCCAATTTCGTCTGAAAACGCAGCGCCGAAAACGAGTTTTGCGCGTCCGCCGGGTAAGTGTCGAATACCGCTGGCCGCGAATGACGAATCGCCGCCTGGACTTCGGCTCGTTCGTACGCCCATTCGGCGGAATCAATACCGGCTTTGATGTCGCGTTCGATCACACGTCCGTCGGCAGTGTGAAAGGCGATTCGAGCCACCGTATGCCCTTGTTCAACGTGAACCGAATTTGCCAGCGTTGTCACCAGCGACAGCGAATTCACGGGCTTAGGCGATCCGGTGAACACGCGCGACACGCCCGCGAGCAGTTCCGTTTTGGCATCGGCGACAGCGAAGCGCATTCCGTCTTTGGTGATGGCGGCGGTTGAAGGCGCGTTGAATTCCACCAGATGCCGAACGTTCAGCAAATCCAGCACCTGCCAAGTCGGGCTGAGCACTTGCGGATCGAGCGGCGCAGTGAATGACGGCACCTCGAATGACCAACCGGCCCCAAAAGCCAGGTTGTAACGTTTGGCCATCAGCGGTTCGTAACCCGCCGCATTGTGCAGACCTTGTCGAGCGGCCAGATTGTGCGGTTCGTGGCGTGGCAACTCCACGAACAATCCGCTGCCCAGCGATGTGTAAATGCGGTTTTCTTCCGGCGGAAATTGCTTCAGAAACGCCCCCGACGGCGACACCGAATTGAAAAAGGCAGCGGTTTTGTTTTGCGGCATCCACCAGTTCAATCCCATCAGCCGTTGTTCCCAGTAACAAGCTGTGCCGATGACGACGACCAGCAAGGCCGTTCGCCACGGCGATTTCACCAGCTTCAGCCCGAACCACGTGCTTGCCGCCAACAATGCCGTGAGCGCCAGTTTGGCTTTGAGCAGCGCTGATTCGCTCAAACCGACAGGCCAAAATGTTTGCCCGGCCTCGACCGGTTTGTTCGCCAGTTTGATGAGCACAACACTCGCTGCAATGGTTAGCACCGCTAGCGTCGCCGATATCAATCGAGTGCGTCGAGTTTCGGCCATCTGCTTCAAAAAAGTCGCCGCAACATCCCAACCAAACGCCGCCAACACCGAAACCGCCAGCGTCCATTCGTAAGCGTGTCGCCAGGGAATGCGAAACAAATTGAGAACCGGAATGCGAAACGCCAGCCTGTACAGCGGCGTATGATCGCCCATCATCAACAGCATGCTGAGTACAGCAATCAGTAACCAGAAAAATGTCCGGCGATGCGTTCGCGGCGAAAAGCAGGCCGCGATGATTGCCACAACGGAAAAGAGAACCGCCAGCAATGGCACGTACGCCGTCGCTTCGTAGTTGTGGTGATAAATCGGATTGATGAGCGATTGCCAGAATTGCAGAGGGGAGAACGATCCGCCGCTGAAAATTTCGTAAGTCAGTGTGCGGCGAATGCTGAGTCGTTGCGCTTGCATGGTTTCGGCGATTTGAAACGCCGCCAGACACGCCGCCAAGCCAACCCCGCCAACGCCGACGAAAAACGGTTTCCAGCGTTGCCACGAAAGCAGTTTGTCATCGGCAATCAAGCTGAGAAACAGCCCATAAGCCAAAGCGACCAATCCGGCATACAAAAAGCCTTGCCCCAAGCCGGTCAGCACGGCCATCGCATACGCCAGTCCCGCGCCGATCAAACAGCGAACAAACGAACCGTTTCGCGCGCGCTCCATGGCGATCAGCATCAGCGGCATCCACATCACGGCGTTGGTGAACATGGCCGTTTGCCCCAAACCGCTGACCATAAATCCGGCGTAGGTGAAGCTCAGCGCGCCGAGCAGGGAAGACAATTGCCGCAATCCGATTTCTCGCAAGTAGGCAAACAGAAACGCCGGAGCCAGCAGATACGGCGCAAGTACATATATGTTTTCAGCGACGTGTCCGGGCAGGATCAGATAAAACCACGTCAGCGGATAGCCAATGCCTAGTTGCGCCATCGCCAGCAACGGATAGCCAGACAAAATGTGCGGCGTCCACAACGGCAACGATCCTTGTCGCAGCATTTCCCAAGCTACTTTTCGCATCGGGTAGCTGTAAACCAGCGCATCTCCGCTGACGAAGTAATAGCCGCCAAAAACGCCTTGCCAAAAATAGACGACGAATACGCCAACGATAACTGCCAGAGCGGGCGCTTCGGATTTGAGTTTGGCGGATGGGTTCATTGGCGGGCGGATTGAATCAGACTGTCAAAACTTGGAAACCGAGATCATTAGCGGCTTCGGCCAATCGGTCATCGAAACAGACAAAAACTTTGCGGCGAGGTTTTTCATCGCACCAGTACAAAGCGGCGGCCAGTTGAAACGCATCGCCTGTTCGCAGCGGGTGAGCATCAAGCAATTGAAGCGTGAGTTCGCGTACTTTGGGAAGCGGTTCAATCTCGCGCCAACTCTGGCTGATTTTTTGGAGGTGGCGAAGCGCGCGAGCATGTTCGCTGGTGTTCGAACGGCTGTTTCGCAATGCCCGTGCAAAAGCGCTTCGAACTTCAGCCATCGTCCCCCACCACACCGCTTTGACATCCGAAGTCTGCCTGGAAATTTGGCGAGCGCGTTGAGACGTACTTTGATAAAGGCATATTGGGACAATGGCGCTGGCGTCCCAAAACGCCTGTCGTTTTTTCATGCTTAATCCTCGTCACGGTCTTCGCTGATATAACGAACCACATCTTGATCGCCAAAATCAGCCAATGGCTCTTTGAAAAACTCTTCCCAAAACTCAGGCGTCGGCTCCACCTTCGGCAAAGTCATTCCGCCTTCGGCAACAAGTTTTGCATGATAAATTTCAAGCTCTTCATCGCTGATATACAACGGATCATCCTCAAGCGGCGGCAACACTTTGCGAGGCTTTTTCTTCGCCGATGGTTTTGCTGCTGGCGAAGACAGTTTGCTATGGCCGTTGCCGCTCAGCGGAACGAGTTTGGCGACAGGCTTGCTGCGAACCTTGATGACCAGTTCTTCGCCGCCGCGCACTTCTTCCAGATAGCCGCTCAAATCTTCCTGCAATTGTTTGACGCTTACGCTTTTCATTCGACACCTCCGAAAAATTCTCAGCCACGGGTGAGTTGGCGGTATTTTATCCGATGCGGTTGGTCGGCGTCTGCGCCGAGTCGTGATTTGCGGTCGGCTTCGTATTCGGAATAGTTGCCGTCGAACCAGACGACTTTGCTGTCGCCTTCAAAAGCCAGAATGTGTGTGGCGATGCGATCCAGAAACCAGCGGTCGTGGCTAATGACCACGGCGCATCCGGCGAAGTTTTCCAGAGCTTCTTCCAGCGCGCGCATAGTATTCACGTCCAGATCGTTGGTCGGTTCGTCCAGCAGCAACACGTTTGCGCCGGATTTCAGCATCTTGGCCAAATGGACGCGATTGCGTTCGCCGCCCGAAAGCATGCCGACTTTCTTTTGCTGGTCTGAGCCGGAAAAGTTCAGCCGCGAAACGTAAGCGCGCGAATTGACCAGCTTGGTTCCCAGTTGAATCTGATCCTGTCCATCGGAGATTTCTTCCCAGATGGTTTTGTCGGGATCGAGCGTGCGGGATTGATCCACGTATCCAAGCTGCACCGTCGCACCGGTTTTGAACGTGCCGCTATCAGGCGTTTCCTGCCCGGTAATCAATCTGAAGAGCGTGGTTTTGCCTGCACCGTTCGGGCCGATGATACCTACGATGCCGCCCGGAGGCAGCGCGAATTCCAAACCTTCAAACAACAAACGGTCGCCGTAACCTTTGCTGACGTTGTTCGCTTCGATGACCACATCGCCCAGGCGAGGACCCGGCGGAATGTACAACTCAAGCTCGGCAGATTGTTTCTCGCCTTCCTGTTTCAGCAAATCTTCGTAAGCCTTGATGCGGGCTTTGCTCTTGGCGTGGCGAGCTTTCGGAGCCATTCGCACCCATTCCAGTTCACGCTCCAAGGTCTTCTGGCGTTGTGATTCGGCGCGCTCTTCTTTCCGCAACCGTTCCTGTTTTTGTTCCAGCCACGAAGTGTAATTGCCTTTCCACGGAATGCCCTGGCCGCGATCCAGTTCCAGAATCCAGCCGGCTACGTTGTCCAGAAAGTAACGGTCGTGTGTGACGGCGATGACCGTACCTTCGTATTTTTGCAGATGTTGTTCCAACCAGCCGACGGTTTCGGCGTCCAGATGGTTGGTCGGTTCGTCCAGCAACAACACGTCGGGCTTTTTCAGCAACAAACGGCAAAGTGCGACACGGCGGCGTTCGCCGCCCGAAAGCACGCTGATTGGTGTTTCACCCGGCGGGCAGCGCAACGCATCCATCGCCATTTCCAACCGAGCGTCCAAATCCCATCCGCCCAGCGCTTCGAGTTTTTCCTGGACTTCGCCCTGGCGTTCCAGCAGTTTGCTCATCGCGTCATCGTCCATCGGTTCGGCGAATTTGTCGTTGATGGCGTCGAACTCTTTCAGCAGGTCAACGACTTCCTGCGCGCCTTCTTCGACGATGTCGCGGACGGTTTTCGTCTCGTCGAGTTTCGGCTCCTGTTCCAGATAACCGATGCTGTAACCGGGCGAGATGGCGATTTCTCCCTGAAAATCTGTGTCTACGCCGGCCAGAATCCGCAGCAGTGAGGATTTGCCCGAACCGTTCAAACCCAGCACGCCGATTTTCGCGCCGTAAAAGTAACCGAGGTAAATATCCTTGAGGACAGCTTTCTTGTCGTAAAACTTGCTGACCCCGACCATGGAATAAATGACTTTGTCAGGTTGTTGGCTCATTGTTTTTGATTGATTGAAAGTTCTGAAGTTAAGGCTGCGCATCTTGTCGCAGGCCTCAGCAAATGGCAAGACTCTATTTTGCCGCCGGAAAGGCCATCACCGACAACATCAGACTTTTTGCGGGCGAGGCAGCCGGAACCAGAATCGTGTTCCGCCGGTTTCGCGCGGTGCGTGGCCAATTTCGCCTTTCCAGTGTTCGACCGTAATGCGGCAGAAATACAGTCCCAAGCCGATTTTGCCTTTGCCTTTTTTTCCTTGCGCGAATTTTTGAAACAGCGTTGGCGCAACTTCGGGCGGAATGCCCGCGCCTTCGTCGTCAATTGTGATCAGCACTTTGTCGCCTTCGTCGTGACAGCCAATGGTGACGGTGGAATTGGCCGGGCTGTAGCGAAGCGCGTTTTCGAGCAGGTTGGAAATCACGCGTTCCAGCCGGGATTTGTCGCCGACGACTTTCCAGTCTTTTCCCAACTCCAAATTCAGATGCAATTTGACCTGATTGTGAGCGAAGGCTGCGGAAAGCGCTTCGCCGACATCGCGCACGGCGCGACCGACATCTGGAGCATTGCCGGCGTCCACTGAAAATTCGTTGAGCGATTCGACTTCGGCGGAAAACGCGCTGAGGATTTCGCGGATCAAGGTTTCCTGTTTAGCGGCCTGACGCAAACCGATTTCCAGAAACTTGCGGCCTTGTTCGGAAATCGGTTCGCTGGCCAGCAATTCGTAACCGCCTCTGATGCCCATCAACGGCCCGGCCAGATCGTGAACGATGCAATGCAGCAGAATTTCTTTCTTCTGGATTTCCTTGGCCAGTCGTTGGTAATTCAAACTCGCTTCGTTGCCTTTTTGCTGCATCAACCGTTGTTGGAATTCTTCCAGCGTGGCGTCCAGCAGCAAAACGCAATCGCCCTCTTCGGTCGGGAACAGGTGCAGATCGGCAACGCGCCCGGAAACAGTTTGCAGGCAGGGCATCATCATGGAAGTTCCTTCCAACGGCAATAATCCTTCCAGAAAATAAATCTGTTCGCCGACGGGCTGGCCGGCTTGCAGATCGGAAATTCCATAATTCGCCAAACTTCCTCCCCAATCGGAAAGTCGTCCTTGATCGTCCGCCAGCAAAAATGCAGGCGAACGCTGTTCCGTCGCCAGACGATTCAAATACGCAAACACAGGTGCAGGCATCTCAGCCATTGCGGCCTCCGGGTGTAGTTGAAATTGTTCGGGGAGATTGGAGAGTGTGATTATCGTGCGCAGACATTTTCCGCCAGAATCCGAAACGCATCTTCGACGCCTTCGCCGGTTTTGGCGCTGGCTTTGACGACGTGCCAGCCCGCAGACTGGAATTCGGCCAATGTCTGGTCGTCGAATTCCCATTCCGCCGTCAGATCGCTTTTGTTGACGACGAGGACAAAAGGAATTTCCCCGATTTGGTCTGCGACGCGTTGGCGCAACATTCGAGCGATTTCCAGCGTCGCCTGTCGCGTTCCGTCGGCAACCAGCAGATACCCTGCTGCGCCGCGCAGATAATCCATGCGGACTTTCTGAAATTCGTCTTCGCCCGCCAAATCCCAAACGATCAAATTGACTTGCTGATCGCCGAGCATGACGGTTTTTTTGTCCACTTTGACGCCAACGGTAGTCAGATATTCGTCGGAGTAAATGCTTTTGACGAATCGCGCCACCAGACTGGTTTTGCCAACCGCAAACGCGCCGAGCAGACAAATCTTTTTCTGAATCATCTCGATGAATCCTATGGGGGTGAATCCTTCAGGGGCGCGTTTGTTGTTTGGCTTGACTTGGGTCGAGCAGGGAAACTTTGAATGACACGCTGCGGTTGTATTCCTTGTCGGTTTCGCTGGTTTCTGAACGAACCGGTTGCAGCGAGCCGACTCCGACGGCGGTCAGCGAATTTGCGGGGAATCGTTTGGAATTGAGCATGAACAGAATTTTGTCGGCGCGTTGGCGGCTCAGCGCCAGATTGGCAGCGTCGTCGCCTTCGGTGTCGGTATGGCCGATCAATTCAATGCGAAGCGTGCGGCCAACGGTCGGAGCCAGCGCCGCCAGTTGTTGAACATCGGCCATCAGCGCCTTCAGGGTTTCATTTTGACCGGGAGCTAATTGCGAGCCGCCTCGGATAAACCGAATCACTTGTTGTTCAATGCGCTGGCGCAACATCTCTGGTTCTTTCAAATCTTCATCAATCAGGTTGCGGTCATCGAACTTCATTATGCCGGGCAGAGCGCGCGCCATTCGTCGTGTTTCGTCAATCCATTCGTGCGAAGCCTCGCCGCTGGCGGTCAATGTGCCATCAGCGAATTTCAACTCCACCGTAGAAGGCGGTTCGAGCAGCGCTTTCGCTCTAGCCAGCGCCAAAGGCGCATCGAGCGCAGCGTAATCTTTCAACCGAAACTCGACCGAGGCAGGATCAATGACAGTTTCTTTTCGCAAAATCGTCAGCGGATCTGCCGCCAGCGGATCGCGCAAACCGGCGACAAATCGTTTTCCGCTTTCCTTGCCGGTTTCGGCGACGACGATGCCGGGTTCTTGTTTGAGGCGGCTGACGTAAGCATTCCAACGTCGCGCGTCGCGCCAGGCGAAAAATCCCCAGGTGCCCAATCCGATCAGCGCCAAGGCCAGCAACAGCCAGATGTATGCCGGGACTTTGTAATTATTCGGCTCGGTGCGTCCCTGATATTGCGATTGCAGACACTCTTCCAAACGAGGCCGCGCGCCTTCAAACGCAGACGGATCGCCGTTGAACGTCTCGAAGGCTTCGCGCTGTTCGATGTGAATCGCTTCCAGCGCAGGGGCGAAAAATTCTTCGCGCAAACTTTCCGGGGCTTCGCCGCGAATCACCACGGCCAACATTCCCTGTGGCCCAGGCTCGAACCAGACTTTTCGCTCGTTGCCCACGTCCAGAGTTTTCGGTTTTTGTTCTTCGCCGCCGTCTGAACCGAATGAGTCGCGTCCCATGCTGAAATTGGCCACCTGCATGGCGGTCAACATGCCTGAAACGACATCGGCATCGTTGGCGATTGCGGGATCGGAAGCCACGTGATGCAACAACAAACCCGTTTGTTTGTGGATCAGGAAGACCTGCTCCACGCGGTACACCAGCGTGTGATATAGCACGATTTCGGCAAAGGACTTGCTGGAGGTCAATGCTTGAAACCGCCATTTGAGACCTTGCCACGACAAACTGTGTTTCAGCGTCTGGTCAATCGTCTGGACAAAGCTGCTGAGCGCGACGGTGATGGCTCGGCGAATGGCCGGCCCCATCAACGGGGAAATGGCTTCGGCCACCGGGCGAGGGTCTTTTTTGATGGAGTTGTGAAACGCCGTGACGACAGTCGGGGCGAGAGCTTCGGTCAAAGCGTCATCCTGCGCCGCGCGAATGCGAATCGCTTCGGGCAAAGGGCGGCTCAATTCGCGTGCGCGAACACGCGGGTTGTTCAACCGCTCCAGGATATTGCCCAATTGAATTTGTTCGGGTTCCAGCAACAACCGGCGCAATTCAGCCATTGCCTCGGCGTCGTCTGGCTGGCCGGGTTCTTCCAACTCAAAACTTGTGTCTGGCAACAAGTCTTCGAGTTGCAGAACATCGTCCGGCTCCGGTTCGTGCCGAGTCGGTTTATTGGGAACGATTCGCAACGGGGATTCAGCCATAACGCAATTCAAAAGTTATTCGTCGCCGGGAAGCTTGAATTCATTGTTGAGCCGCATGGCGAGTTCGGTGAACAAATTGGCCAGCGCCGTTCGATCCGTTTTGTCATTACGAAGCTCGCGCGATTCGCGTTGGAGCGACGCCGACAGGTCCTCGTGTTTCAACTGGATTTCATCGGCCAGTTGTTTGGCCTGATCCAGCAATTGCTGGCGCAATTCGCGTTGTGCTTGCGAACTGTGTTCGTCCAGCGCGTTGATCTTGTTGGTCAGCGAACGCGCGGCGTCGCGCAATTCGCGTGTGATGTCTTCGTTGGCCTGGGTGCGTTGTTGATTTTCCGACCGCAGCCGGTCGCCGAGCGCGCTGATTTCCTGTTTGATGAAAGCTTCGAGCGAATCGAACCGGCGGCGAGCGTCTTCGCGCGCGTCGGCGGCTTCTTTCATCAATCGTTCTTCAAGTCGGACAAAGCGGCGTTCGTAATCGCGCATCTGCGCGCCGAACAAAATGTCCCGGATTTTTTCGATGTTGCCTGCGCCTGCGACTTCCTGGGCGGCGATGTTGGCGGATTGATGGAACTCAGCGTTTGGCATCGGAATGACGTTGCGTTCTTCGGCAGCGTTCATGATTCATACTCCTTGCACGAAAGAATGTGTTGAGGCTTTGGAAACAGCCAGTCAGAGATTTTTTTGTGATAACTTTGAACCGAATGTCTTTGAGATGGATTCATCTCTGGCAGGCGAAGCATACTTGATGGACTTCTATCCCTGCAATGATTTGATTGAGGAAAAAATGACTGAACCACATTTCACTGCTAAGGCGACCATTCTGGGATTCGATGTCGGTGGAACCAAAACCGCCGTGGTCGAAGGCACACGCGATGCGGAGATTCTGCAACGGGAAGAATTGGCCACCGACGCCGAACGCCCGTTTGTCGAAACCTTTCCGCGCATTGCGGCTGCCGCTCGGCGAATAAGGACAAACGCCGAAGCCGCCGGACGGCGCATCAACGCAGTCAGCGTTTCCATCGGCGGCCCGTTGAAAATTGCCGAAGGCGAATTGATTGATCCGCCGCATTTGCCCGGATGGCACGGCGTGCGGCTGAAAGCGGCGCTCGAATCGGAATTTCCCGGCTTGCCGGTGTTTGTCGAACACGACGGCAACGCAGGCGCGCTGGCCGAATTTCATTTTGGCGCGGGAAAAGGTCGTACAGGACTTCGTCATCTGATTTTTCTGACCTTCGGCACTGGGCTTGGGGCGGGCTTGATCGTCAACGGGCAAGTGTTGCGCGGCGTCACAGACACTGCGGGCGAAGTCGGCCATCTGCGATTGGCCTGGACTGGCCCCGTAGGATTTGGCAAGGCCGGTTCGTGGGAAGGTTTCGCTTCAGGGCAAGGCCTGGTCGAATTGGCCGCGATGAAGTTTCCGCATCGCTGGTCGCAAGCAACTCCCATTCGCGAAGTCGTCAAAGCGATGTTGGCTGATGACCCGGAGGCGCTGGCCGTCGCCGCCGAAGCCGGAACCTGGATGGGACGCGGAATGGCTTTGTTGATTGACACATTGAACCCGCAACTGATCGTGCTCGGTTCGTTGGCTGTGGCATTGGGCGACCGCGTGTTGGAACCCGCTCGTCAAGCCGTCCGTGAAGAAGCTCTGCCGCAAGCCGCTGCGGCTTGCGAAATCGTTCCGGCGAAACTCGGAAAAGGCATCGGCGATGTAGCCGCGTTGATGGCCGCGATTGTTGAAATGGTTTGAGAGGGAGTTTCGCTTCTTTCAGGCTCGATTGGTGACCCGAACAAACAGCTTCAGTTCATTGGAATCAGGCGCCAACTGAATCATTCCCACGAATTCAAAGCCGAGTTTTTCCAGCACGCGAATGGAAGGTTCATTATTCTGTGAAGTGATGGCCACAACTCTATTCAAACCGAACCTTTCTTTTGCCAGACGCATGACGCCGGATGCCGATTCGACCGCATAACCTTTAGAGCAGAATTCCGGCAGCAACGCATAACCCAAATCCACGTCGTTCAACTCGGCGCGCTTCAACAACCCGCAAATGCCAATCGGTTCGCACGACGTTTTTTCCTGAACCAGAAACAACCCGAAACCGAATCGTTCATAGCTCCCGATCGGGCCGTCCAGAATATAGTTGCGCGCGTCTTCCAGCGTTCGCACGCCTTTGTCACCGATGTTTTCCAGAAACGAAGGTTCGTTGAGCAAGCGAAGAATAAACGCGGCATCGTCCACCGAGAGTTTGTGTAAGCGTAGTCGTTCAGTTTCCAGAATCATTTTTTGTGAATGGCTCCTTGATTGAGTTGACCGAAGTTGTGACTGAAACGATAAGTCGCCAAGTCATATCAGCCGCTTGAAAGACAGCCTCAATCGGCAAATTTTGCGGAATTACCTGATGTCGGAACACATTTGGAGTGGGGCGGCTCTGGGATGCTGTGGCGAATTCATCTTCATCATAGAGTTTCCTGATACCTGATACCCAATACCCGAAAACTGACTTTTACTAAAAACAGCTTTTGACCAACAGGTTTTTCGGGTTTTCAGGTGCCGGGTGAAGGGGATCGGGTATCAGGTTCGAATTCGTCAACGATAGCTCAGACATGCAGCGCTCCCAAAAGTGTCCTGGCATCAGGCGGAATTACTGAATTTGTATTGGTACTTCCGGCGCAACAGACTGGCTTAGTTCTGTCGAGCTTTCTGAGACGCGGCAAAGTATATTTGTTGTCCGAACCGCAGACAATGCGTTGAGTTCCAATTACTGATGAATGCGGTTCCATTCATCAATTTGGCTGATTCAGGGAATCGCTTCGGCTAATGAGCGCTGAACTGGTCAAACCAAATTTGCTCCGCTAGAATCCCGGCTTACTTCATCTCCATTTCAAACATCATCAATGATTCGATGCAATCCGGTTGCTGCCGCACCCGGTTCTGCACCTGTTCAGGAGACAGACAAATGGCATCCGCAGGAAAACTTGCGATTTTGGTCGGGGGCGGACCTGCTCCCGGCATCAATTCAGTAATCGGCTCAGCGACGGTCAAAGCCATCAATGAAGGTTTTGACGTGCTGGGCATTCAGGACGGATTCAAACATCTGGTCAAACGCGACCCATCGTGTGCGCGACAGCTTTCGATAAACGACGTATCGCGCGTCCATTTGCGCGGAGGTTCGGTGTTGGGAACGGCGCGCGAAAACCCGACCAGTTCCGACGAGAAGATGAAAGCCGTGGTGGACACGCTGAACGAATTGGGCGTGACGCATCTGGTGACCATCGGCGGCGACGACACGGCGAAATCTTCGGCGACGGTGGCCGATTGGTCGAACATTCGCACGGTTCACGTACCCAAAACGATTGATAACGATTTGCCGTTGCCGCCGCACATTCCAACCTTTGGTTTTCAAACGGCTCGCCACGTCGGCGCGGAGTTGGTGCAAAATCTGATGGAAGACGCGCGGGCGACTCGGCGTTGGTACATAGTGGTGGCGATGGGACGACAAGCTGGTCATCTGGCCCTGGGCATAGGCAAAGCCTCCGGCGCGACCTTGACGTTGATCCGCGAAGAGTTTGAACAGCAACAGTACGTGCCCTTCGCGCACATCTGCGACATCATCGAAGGCACGATCATCAAACGTCGCGCAATGGGCAGGCAATACGGCGTGGCCGTGCTGGCCGAAGGCATCATTGAAAAACTCGACCCGAAAGAACTGGCCGATTTGCAGGATGTGGAAAAAGACGATCACGGCCACATTCGATTTGCCGAAGTGGATTTGGCGCGCAAGGTCAAAGTCGAACTGGAAGGGCGTTTCAAACAACGCGGCCTCAAGGTTTCGATCAGCAACAAAAACATCGGTTACGAAGTGCGCTGTTGCGATCCGATTCCGTTCGATATGGCGTATTGCCGCGAATTGGGAAATGCGGCGATTCGCTTTTTGCTCAATGGCGGCAGCGGCGCGATGGTCAGCATTCAAAACGGCCAATTGGTTCCGTTGCTGTTTGCCGACATCCGCGATCCGAACACAGGCAAAACCATCGTTCGCAATGTCAGCGTCAACAGCGAAAATTACCGCGTCGCGCGTCAGTACATGCTGCGACTGGATTACACCGATTTCGAGCAGGCGGATTGGGCCGAGCAACTGGCACAGGCCGGAAATCTGACTGTTGAGGAATTGAAAAGACGTTTCGGGTCGAGCTAAACCTCAGGAGACAATGATGAATAAAAGCAATCAGTTTATGGCGATTATCGAACGTGAAGGTGATGGGTACGTTTCACTTTGCCCGGAGTTGGACATTGCCAGCCAAGGCGATTCAATCGAAGAAGCAAAGGCTAATTTGGCTGAAGCTATCGAATTATTTTTGGAAGTAGCTGATCCTTCGGAAGTTCAAAGAAGGTTACGCTCTGAAGTCTTTGTGACCAGAGTGGAGGTGGCCTTTGGGTAGGCTGCGAGTTTTATCAGGGCGTGACGTGTGCGCAATTTTGGCCGAAAACGGATTTGTGAAAGTCAGACAACGCGGTAGTCATATTGTGATGCAACGCAAAACTGACGGTTCAACGATTACGGTGCCCGTGCCTGATCACAAGGAAGTGCGGCTCGGAACTTTGCAATCAATCATTCGGCAATCTGGCTTGTTACGCTCGTTGTTTGAAGAAGAAGAGTAATCAGAATCTGGAACGGAATTTTTATGGCTATTAAAAAACTTGGCATATTGGTTGGCGGCGGCCCTGCGCCCGGAGTGAATGGCGCGATTGCGGCGGCTGCGTTGGCGGCGATTGATGAAGCCATCAAACCCATCGGCTTTCACGACGGGTTTGAATGGCTGGCGCAGCGATACACGGACGAACAACACGAATTGACGACTGACGAAGTGTCGCGCATTCACACCGAAGGCGGTTGTTTGCTGGGCACGTCGCGGGTCAACATCGCCACGGACGAAGAAGCGTTGCAACACACCATCGCCGCGCTGAAAAAATTGGAAATTGACGCGCTGGTGACCATTGGCGGAGACGATCTGGTCGCCAGTTCGCTGGCTGTCGAGCAGAAATCTGATGGCGCGATCAAAGTCGTGCAGATTCCGAAAAGCATTGATAACGATTTGCCGTTGCCTGATCCGCTGGTGTCGCTGGGATACGAAAGCGCCCGGCAAACCGGCGTTTCGATTGTCGAAAGTTTGATGGAAGACGCGCGCACCACCGGTCGCTGGTATCTGGGCGTGACGATGGGACGACCGACCGGACATTTGACCTTGGGCATTGGCATGGCCGCCAGTGCCACCTGCACGATCATTCCCGAAGAATTCCCGAACGCCGTCATTACGCTGGATGAAATCTGCGACATTGTCGAAGGTTCGATCATCAAACGTCGCGCGATGGGCAAAAATCACGGCGTCGTGTTGTTGTCCGAAGCATTGTCAGAAAGATTCAGCCCGGACGAAATGAAGGATTTGCAGGATGTGGATCGAGACGCGCAGGGCAACATTCGCGTCGCGGAAATTGATCTGGGGCGCAAGGTCAAAAACGTGGTTGAACGCCGTCTGGAAAAACGCGGCATCAAACCGACCATTGTGGACAAAACCATCGGCTACGAATTGCGTTGCGCTGCGCCGATTCCGATTGATGAAGAACACGCGCGCGATCTCGGTTACGCGGCGGTGAAGTATCTGCAAGCCGGAGGGACGTCGGCGCTGGTGACCATGCAGAACGGCGATTTCACGCCGATGCCGCTCGGCCAGTTGCTGGATTCCAAAACCGGCAAAGGCGAATTGCGCTTTGTGGACGTGACGACGGAAAGTTACCAGGTGGCGCGCGATTACATGGTGCGTTTGAACGCGCGCGATTTTGCCGACAAAGCCTGGCTGGAAACATTAGCCAAAGCGGCGGCGATGGACGTGCAAGCATTCCAGGAGCGGTTTGGCAAACTCGCGTAGTCGTTTGTCAAAACAGAACTTCAAATCTTGGGCGGCAATTGGTTCTCACTGGTTGCCGCCCAAGGTTTTTTGTCCTCGCACGCCGCATCAATTGACAGCCGCAAACGACTCGTAGAAGCTTGGCCGCGCATTTCGATACAAGCCGCATTTTGCAAGGCTTTCACTCCAACATTTCGAGACACACAAAATGGCAGAAACAAAGAGTCAACTGATTCGAGGTCTAACTTTGACCGACACGACGGCGCTGGTGATTGGCACCGTGATCGGTTCGGGCGTGTTCCTGAAAGCCGCCGTCATGGCGCAGGAAGTCGGCACGCCGAAACTGGTCTTGCTGGCCTGGGTGGCGGCGGGCGTTTTGTCGCTGGCCGGGGCGCTGACCTACGCCGAACTTGGCGCGATGTTGCCTCACGCGGGCGGCGAATACGTCTTCCTGAAACATTCCTACGGCGAAGCCTCGGCGTTTTTGTTCGGCTGGTCGCGGTTCATCGTCGCGGGCAGCGCTTCCATCGCCAGTCTTGGAGCGGCCTTTGCCATCTTCCTTTCGGTGTTGATTCCGCTCAATCATGTTTGGGCAACCAGCACGTTTAACTTTTGGGGCAATACAATCAACTGGCAATTCGGTTCGCAACAGGTGGTTGCCGTGGTAGTGATTCTGGCGCTTTCGGCCATCAACTGTCTGACCGTGGCGTTTGGCGGCAAGGTGCAATCGGTGTTGACGGTGTTGAAGGTTGCCGGATTGGCGGTGTTGGTCATCGGCGTGTTCTTTTTTGCGCCGTCGGCTAACTGGTCGAATCTGGCTACGCCAACGGGAACGGCGGAATGGACAGGGTTGTCGGTCTTCGGCGTGGCGATGCTGGCGGCGCTGTGGGGATATGACGGCTGGAACAACATGCCCATGGCGGCGGGCGAAGTGAAAAATCCGGGACGCAACATTCCCTTCGCGCTGATTGTCGGAATGCTGATTGTGATGGTCGTTTATTGCCTGACCAATCTGGCCTACTTTTACGCGCTCCCGTTCCAGGAAGTCGTCACTTCGAGTTCGACGCAATATCGCGAAGCCCCTTCTGTGGCGGCCAAGGCGGCGCAGAGTTTCTGGGCGGGCAGCGGCGGCAAACTGATTTCCATCGCCTTTGTCGTTTCGACGCTGGGGGCGCTCAACGGTTCGATCCTGTCGAATGCCCGCGTGCCGTTTGCCATGGCCGAAGACGGATTGTTTTTCAAGCGCATGAAATCGCTCAGCCACAGAACCTACGTGCCGGTGTTTTCCATCGTCGTTCAAGCCATCTGGTCTTGTGTGCTGGCGCTGTCAGGGACGTTCGATCAATTGACCGACTGTTTGCTGTTCGCATCGTGGATTTTTTATGGCTTGGTGACTTCGTCGGTCTTCGTGTTGCGTCGCAAAATGCCGAACGCCGAGCGTCCGTACAGAACGCTGGGTTATCCGTTTGTGCCGCTGGTCTTCGTGCTGGTGACGATCTGGCTGATCGTCAACACCTGGCAGACCAAACGAGTTGAATCGGCAGTTGGTTTAGGCCTGATTCTGATCGGCTTGCCGCTGTACTTTTACTTCAAGCAGCGAAAGTCGCAGCAAGGTTGACGATCATTTGGCTTTGCTTCGTCCGTTCTTTTTCGTCGGTTTTGAGCCTTCAACGGCAGCAAGCAGGCCTTTTGCAGAAGAGAATTGGACCCGATTGTAAATGTCGCGGAGTTTCAATTTGCACTTGATCGAAGCGATTTCGATTTCGGCATTGAGGTCGGTTTCAATGGTCAGCAACCATTGCCGCTTGCCTTTCTGACGAACGTAATGCTCAACGCAAGGGCGATTTTGAGTAATCAGAATGTAATCGGTCAATGAGCGGATATTCTGGTACCGATCAAGTTTTGTGCTGCGATCGTATGTTTCCGTTCGCGGGGACAACACTTCGACGATAACCGTGGGGTTGAGAATCACGTCTTGCTGTTGATCGTGAAAGCTTGGTTCGCCGCAAACGATGGTCAAATCAGGGTAGGAGAACAAATCCTGCAAGTCGGTTCTGACTTTCTGATCTGAGGTGTAGCCGATACAAGAAGAGTTTTTTATGGCTTGATGAATTTCTCCAGCCAGATTGAAACAAAGCTGATTGTGCGTCGGACTCGCTCCGGCCATCGCATAAATCTGACCGTCCAGATATTCGTGCTTGGTTTCAGAGTTTCTTTCAAATGCCAGATACTCTTCGGGCGAGTATCGGTCATCCAGTTTTCGTTGAGCGAATGCCATTTGTGATTCTCCAGTCGTTGATTCATTGACCGGCGATCATCTTAACCAAAGCAGTCATTTCTAAAAAGGAGTTTGATTCAAATGAAAAAAGCATTTGTCGTTCTCTGTATGTTATGTGCGATTTCCATTGTCGCACACGCGCAAGACGCCAAAGTCGAAACAGGTTCGATCAATGGCGCGGCGTTTCGCATTGAACTTCCTGCCGCAGGAGTCAAAGGTCTGGTGATGTATTGCCACGGGTATCAAACCGTCGGTTCAGTCAACAACTTTGAAAACGCCAGAGCGCAGGCGTTGCGCAAGGAATTCTTGTCGCGCGGATTCGCCTTTGCTGAATCGGCATACAGCACGCAAGGCTGGGCGGTGAAGGAAGCCGTCGAAGACACCGAAGCTCTGCGGAGATATTTTGTCAGCAAGCATGGCAAACCAGCCGAAACGATTGTGCTGGGCCATTCGATGGGCGGAGCGATTTCGCTGGCGACGATTGAAAAGTATCCCGAAGTCTACGACGGCGCGTTGCCGATGTGCGGACCGTTGAACGTCACACTGAACGGTTTTCAGGAACGCATTTTCGACATGCTGGTGACCTTCGATTTTCTGTTTCCGAACGTGGTCGGTTCGCTTGTGAACCTGCAGCAAGCTGCCAAGTTGGATCAAGCGAAAGCCAAAGCTGCCATCGAAGCCGCACCCGAAAAAGCTGCTCGTTATGCCAAACGCTATAGTTTGAATTCGTCGGCGGAAGCGCCGTTCGTGCTGGCGTTCTGGTACGAGATCGTTCGTGAGCTGCAAGTTCGCTCTGGCGGAAATCCTTTCGACAATCGCAATACGATTTACGACGGATTTGAAGATGACATAGCGCTCAATCGCGGAATCAAACGCTACGCCGCCGACGCCAAAGCGCGCGAATATCTGTTGCAGCATTATTCTCCGACCGGAAAAATCAAAGACCCTGTGCTGACGCTTCATACGACGTACGATCAACTGATTCCTGGGCGTTTTGTCAGCCAATACGACGAATTCGCGCGCGTTGCCGGAACGCAGGATTTATTCGTCGCCAAATTCGTCGTCGCCAACGGCCATTGCAATTTCACAGCGCCGCAAACCGGAACTGCGTTCGATGAATTGCTGGCCTGGATTCGAGACAAGAAACGTCCGACGGCGGGCGAAATCAAATAAGGGCGCACTTCACACTTAATCAACTATGCGAACACTCGATCTGACGATTCTCGTGGCGTATCTGGTGGGGACGGTTCTGTTCGGCGCGTGGTTTTCGCGTTCGCAGAAAAACGTCAAGGATTATTTCGTCGCGGGCGAACGTGTGCCCTGGTGGGCGATCATGGGTTCCATTGTCGCCACTGAAACCAGCACTGTGACGTTCATCAGCGTGCCCGGATTTGCCTACAACGCAAACTTCACGTTCATGCAGTTGGTCATAGGTTACATGATCGGGCGCATTGTGGTGTCGCTGATGTTTGTGCCGCTGTATTTTCGCGGCGAATTGTTGACGGTGTACCAACTGTTAGGACAGCGGTTCGGCAGCGGAGTTCGCCGTCTGGCGTCGTTGCTGTTTTTGACTACGCGCAGTCTGGCCGATGGATTCCGGCTGTTCGCCACCGGATTGGTTTTGGCGGCGCTGTTGCTGGCGATGCCCGGCATGGAGCCATTGGCCACGAGTTGGTTTCCTTCGCTGGAACCGAAATTCGCCGTCCTGATCGTGTCGGTGCTGGTATTGGGCGCGGCGACGATTTTGTATACCTATCTGGGCGGAATGGCGGCGGTGATCTGGACGGACGTGATTCAGTTGGTCATCTATCTGCTCGGAGCCTTGCTGGCGGCCTGGATTCTGCTTGGCAAAATCCCCGGTGGTTTGGATGAAGTCGTTCAGGTCGGAATCGGCGCGGGCAAATTCACCTGGTTCGATTTCAGTTGGACGCTGACGAAAAGTTACACCTTCTGGTCGGGCGTCATCGGCGGAGCGTTTTTGACGACGGCGACGCACGGAACCGATCAAATGATGGTACAACGATATTTATGCAGCAGTTCGACGCGGCAGGCGCGTGTGGCGCTGTTGACCAGCGGCGCAGTCGTCTTCGTTCAATTCATGCTGTTTCTGCTGATTGGCGCGATGCTGTATGTTTATTACACCGGTCACGCTACGGCGGAAATCGCCAGCTTCACTCTCAACGGCAAACTGCAAACCGACCGCATCTTTCCGCATTTCATCGTCACGCATTTGCCCGCCGGAATCGTCGGGTTGGTGGTGGCAGCCATTTTTTCAGCCGCGATGTCTACGCTGTCTTCTTCGCTGAATTCTTCGTCGGCAACGGCGGTGGGCGATTTTTATCTGCCGCTGACCGGGGGCAAAAAATCCGATCATCATTATTTGACGGTTTCGCGCGTGATGACCGTCATCTGGGGAGTGGTTCAAATTTCGGTGGCCATCATGGCCATCAAACTTTCCAGCCGCGTGGTGGATGAAGTGCTGGGCATTGCGTCGTTCACCAATGGCGTGATTTTGGGCGTGTTCTTTCTGGGAACGTTTACGAAACGAGTCGGGCAGACGGCGGCCTTTATCGGCATTCTTGCCGGAGCGGCGTTGATGCTCTGGGTCAAGCTGCAAACCGGCGTCAGTTGGCAATGGTACGTGCTGATTGGATCGGTAACGACGTTTGCGGTGGGCTGGTTGGCGAGTTTTGTATTCAAAAGACAGACGCCCGAATTTGAGCCATCGCAGTTCTGATGATTTTCGATACTCATTCCGAGGCCTCTTACAAATGCGCACAGGCAGAAAAATAGCGTTCATCGCATTGGCAATTATCCTGATTGCATCAGCAATTGTGTTAGCGCGATGGATGCGTGCGCCTCGTCAAGAAGAGGTTCGATTTCAGAATGCAGATGTCACGCTGGCTGGCACGCTTTGTTTGCCACCGGGAACAGGCCCTTTTCCCGCAGTTATTTTCATTCACGGATCAGGCGACGATAGCCGGGAAAACTACCGCTACTACGCAGGTTTTTTGTCCAAAAAAGGGATTGCCATTTTGATTTATGACAAACGCGGAGTTGGCGCTTCGAATGGGAGTTGGAAATCAAGCCCATTCAGCGTACTCGCGGATGATGCGCTGGCAGGTATCAACTTTCTCAAAAATCACCCGGCAATTGACGCGAAACATATTGGAGCCTGGGGCGGCAGCGAAGGAGGAGTCGTTGCGCCTTGGATTGCGTCGCTTTCTTCAGATGTCGCATTTGTGATTATGCAATCGGCTCCTGGGATGACTTTCGCGCAGCAGAATCTTTACCAAAACGAACGCCAGATTCGAACAATCACCCAGTCTGAAGAAGAGGTCGCGCAAGCACTCATGGTCGTTAAGCTTCAGCAGAATTACGCTCGGACAGGCACAGGCTGGCAGGCCTACGCAGATGCCAGACAAGCAGTCAGGGAAAAGGCCTGGGCTTCGGCTCTCGGTGACTTCTTGCCGCCCGATCATTGGTGGTGGCGTTGGTACCGCACCAAGATGGATTATGATCCTATACCTATGCTGGAGAATGTGCGCGTTCCGGTGCTTGCCGTTTGGGGAGAAAATGACTTGATTGTGCCCGTGTCAGAAAGCCGAATTGCGGTCGAACAGGCATTCACGCGAAGCGGCAACCGTGATGTGACCTATCACGTCTTTGCCGAAGCCGACCATAGCATTCAAACGGAAAGCTGGTTGCACGGGCGTAGGCCAGACCCAGCGCATCTGGATATTTTGGCCGAATGGATTTTGCGGCACACAAAGACTACTCGATAAACACATCGAAACGATTGGCGAGGGGGGAAACATTCAGGCCTGTGATAAAGATGGATTTCACTCTCGCCAAGCCAAAGGCTTATCGTGAAACTTAAAATACTTGCGTTCCTATTCATTGTTGCATTCGCTCTTAGTCCTTCTGCCGCGACTCAAACCAACACTTATCTTCCCTTCGACCGCAAACTCAGCAAGAAAGATGAAGACTGGGTTCGCAAAACTTTGAAGTCGTTGACGCTCGACGAAAAGATCGGGCAGATGTTTCTGGCTGATGCCAATGTCGTGTTCTGGAACCGCGAAAGCGAAGAGTTCAAAAAGTTGCAACATCACATCGTGAACAACAAAGTCGGCGGCGTGCTGGTTTTTCGCAGCGAAGTTTTGCCGACGGCGCTTTCGGCCAATCGCTGGCAGGAACTGGCCAAAGTTCCGTTGCTGATTGCTTCTGACCTGGAAATGGGATTGGGGATGCGGTTCGACGACACGCCTTGGTGGGCGCCGAACATGGCTGTCGCGGCGACGGGCGACGTGAAATGGGCGCGGTTGCAAGGTGAAGCGACGGCTCTGCAAGCTCGTGCGATGGGCGTCAACTGGTTGTTCGCGCCGACTTCGGATGTGAACAACAATCCGAACAATCCGGTTATCAATGTGCGTTCGTTTGGCGAAGACCCTGCGACTGTCGCCGGATTCGCCAAGGCGTTTATCGAAGGCGCGCAAACCGCCGGAGCGATGACGTGCGCCAAACACTTTCCCGGTCACGGCGACACGGCAACGGATTCGCACATAGGTTTGCCGGTGGTGGATGTCAGCCGCGAACGGTTGCTGAGTTTGGAGTTGATTCCGTTTCGCGCGGCGATTGAGGCTCGTGTTGGCGGAGTGATGTCGGCGCATATCGCTTTGCCACAGATTGAAACCGAACTCGCCGCATCAGTCAGACAGTTGAGCGAACACGAAGCCGCTGCGACGGAGTTTCGTTCGTTGACCGAATCCAGCGCGGCGCGAGTGACTTTGCCAGGGACTTTGTCGCCGAAAATCATGACCGGATTGTTGCGCGAAGATTTGAAGTTCAACGGCGTTATCGTCACCGATGCGATGAATATGGCGGGCATTTCCGCTCGCTACACGGCGGCGGAAGCGGCGGTCAAAGCCATCAAGGCCGGTGTTGATCTGATCGAAAAATCGCCAGACATTGACGCCGCCATCGCCGGAGTCAAAGACGCCGTCGCCAAAGGCGAAATTACAGAAGCGCGGATCAATGCTTCGGTCGAACGATTGCTGAGAGCCAAAGCCGCGCTGAATTTGCACCGGCAAAAGCTGGTTGACCTTAACGAAGTGGATCGGGTGGTGAACAACCCGCGATTTATGGATTTGGCTGAACACATTGCCGAGCGTTCGTTGACACTGGTGCGCGACGAACAAAAAGTTCTGCCGATCAACGCCGCCGGAAGCAAAGTTTTCAATCTGACTTTCACCGACGAAGACGACCGGTTCATCACCAAACCGTTTGTGGATGAATTGCGAAAAAGAAATGAAACGGTCGAACACTTCACGCTGGACGCACGCGCGACCGAAGCCGAAATCAGTCGTCTGCTGGCAAAACTCGATTCATCAAATCCCACCGCGGTTATTTATTCGGTCGCCGTTCGCGCCCGCAGCGGAAAAGGAAGCGTGGCCTTGCCGCCGGTTGGCAAACGACTTGCCGACGAATTGATCAAACGCCGTCTGCCGCTGGTTGTCATTTCCTTTGGCAATCCGTACCTGCCGCTGGCGATTCCTGATTCGCCGTCGTACCTGCTGGCGTATGGTCTTTATCCCGTTAGCCAGCGCGCCGCCGCCAAGGCATTGTTCGGCGAAATCGAAATCGCAGGCAAGCTGCCGGTCAGTTTGCCTGGGCTTTATCCACTGGGGCATGGAGTGAAAGTCGAAAAACAATCCAGATGAATCAATTCAATCTCTTTCAGCCGTGTGGCACATCGTGTAAACTCCGCGCTTCTTTTTTCCGCGCGAATTCTGATCTTCTTTAAGGAGCAACGATGGGCAACCGAGTGCGCGCCGTTGTCGCCGGAGCGACAGGCTATTCCGGGCGCGACCTGATCAAGTATTTGCTGAACCATCCGCAGATGGAATTGGTCGGTGCTTTCGCTTCACGTACTGGCGAAATCACGCCACTGGCAACAATTCATCCGCAATTGATGGGACTGACGAAGCTCAATTGCCAGCCGTTCGACGAAGCCGCGATTGCCAAACTGGACGCGCAAGTCATTTTCTTGGGAACGCCGAATGAGTTTTCGCACGAAGTCACGCCTTCGCTGTTGGAAAGCGGCGCAACCGTGGTGGACATCAGCGGAGCGTTTCGGTTGAAAGACGCTTCCCTGTATCCGAAGTATTACGGCTTTGAGCACACTCGGCCTGATTTGCTGGAAAAAGCCGTTTACGGGCTGACGGAATTTGTCCGAGCCGAATTGCCTGGCGCAAAACTGATCGCCAATCCCGGTTGTTACCCTACGACGGTGATCGTTCCGATGAAACCGTTGCTTGATGCCGGGTTGATTGACCGCAGCCAGGCTATCATCAGCGATTCAAAATCCGGCGTGACCGGAGCAGGGAAGTCGCCGACCGCCACGACGCACTTTGTCGAAGTCAGCGAAAGCTTCAAATCGTACAACGTCTTCAAACATCGCCACACGCCGGAAATCGCGCAAGGTTTGGGAATTGAAAACTCGCCGACCTCGCTGATCTTCACGCCGCATCTGCTGCCGATCAATCGAGGCATTCTTTCGACAATCTATGCTCGGCTGAACTCTGGCGTGACGCGCGCCGACGTGCTGAATGTCTGGCAGAAAATTTTTGCCGATTCGCCGTTCGTTCGAGTCTTTGCCGAATCGCAGCTTCCCGAAATCAAGTTTGTCGCCAATACGCCTTACTGCGACATTGGCTGTGCGGTGGACGAAACGACTGGCCAATTGATCGTCGTTTCCGCCGAAGACAATCTGCTGAAAGGCGCAGCCAGCCAGGCGCTGCAAAACGCGAATCTGGCGTTCGGTTTTGACGAAGGAGCGGGGCTTCGATGAGCAGAACAGTCATCAAACTCGGCGGCAGCATTCTGATTAACGCTGAACTTCGGAAAAAACTGGTGGCGCAAATCGCCGAGCTTCATCGCGCCGGCCACGAACTGATTCTGGTTCACGGCGGAGGCAAACAGATTGCCGCGTTGCTTGAAAAACTCGGCGTCGAATCGCGTTTTCACGATGGTTTGCGAATCACTGATGCTGCCGCTCGCAACGTCGTGCAAATGGTGTTAGCCGGACAAGTCGGCAAGGATTTGGTGGCCGAACTCGCTCGTGTTGGTGTGAACGCGGCCAGCATCGCTGGTGGCGACGGCCAGAGCTTTCTGGCTGAAAAGATGAATGCTGAAGACGGAACCGATTTGGGCTTCGTCGGGCGAATTGTCAAAACGAATTCGACGCTGATTGATGCGATGCTCGCTGCCGGAGTCATGCCCGCGGTTGCTTGTCTGGCGATGGGCGAAGCCGACAAGGAGTATTACAACGTCAACGGCGATCAAATGGCGGCGTCGGTTGCTGCCGGATGCCAGGCGGAAACGCTGGTGTTTGTGACCGATGTCGGCGGAGTGCTGGACGGTGAAGGGAAGCAAATCGCGCAATTGAATCGCGCGGGCATCAACGAATTGATGGCCAGCGGAGTAGCTTCAGGCGGGATGCGTCCGAAGCTTCGCGCTTGTAATGAGGGTCTGGAAGCCGGAGTCAGGCGCATCCTCATTGTTGGCGCAGCCGAAGAAAACGTCCTGATGCGAGCTTTGCAAAGCAGCGAACCGCTCGGTACAACGATTCATGCCAAATAAAAGCAATTGACCATTACCCATTGGCCATTGCCCATTAACCGACAGGTAATGATGCTTCTACCCTGACGATTAATTGGCAATGCGTAATGGCTAATGGCTAATTACGATTTTAACGTTTGCAAGCAGGAGAAACGGATTTAGCCGATGAGCGAATTTATCTTTGTTTATGGGACGTTGCGGCCTGCGATGGCTCCGCCGGAAATGAAACACATCGTCGAACGGTGGAAACCGGTTGGTTCGGCGACTGTGTTGGGGCAGTTGCTGGATTTGGGCGATTACACAGGAGCGGTGCTGGATGCGAACACGTCTTCGCGGATTATTGGCGAAGTCTTCAAACTGCCGAATGACCCGGCGATGATGGCTGAGCTGGATGAATACGAAGGATTTGAGCCGGACGAACCTGACACCAGTTTGTTTTGCCGCGTCAAAGCCGATGTCAAATTGGCCAGCGGCGCGATTCAGCCTTGCTGGATGTATGTGTACAACCGCGAGGCTTCGGACGCGGCTTCGCGCAATGGCCGCGAAGTCAGTAAACCAGCGGCTGCGGCATCAGCAGCAGGCAAAGCGCAAAAGAAATCATCTCGAAAACCGAACAAGACGGAGAAGGAATTGAACGAACAGGATCAAACAGCAACATTTACGCTCGATCAGGCGCAAGCGCTGGAATCTCAGTTTTTGATGCAAACCTACGCGCGCAATCCCGTGATGCTGGTGCGCGCCAAAGGTTCGACGATTTACGACGCCAACGGCAAAGCCTACCTGGATTTCATTTCCGGCATCGGCGTCAATGTGCTTGGGTACGATCATCCGCGCGTCCGTCGCGTGCTGCGCGAACAAGGCGATCTGCTGCACACGTCGAATCTGTATTACCACCCGTTTCAAGGACAGCTTGCCGAAAAACTGGCCAAAGCCGCCGGAATGGCGCGCGTCTTTTTCTGCAACACCGGAACCGAAGCCAACGAAGGCGCTTTGAAACTGGCGCGCGGGTTTCATCATCGGCAAGGTCGCACTGAGCAAACCGAGTTTGTTGCATTGGCCAATTCCTTTCACGGCAGAACGCTCGGCGCGCTTTCAATCACAGGGCAGGAAAAATACCGCACGCCTTTCGAGCCGTTGATTCCTGGCGTGCGCTTTATTGACCCGAACAATTGTGCCGATGATTTTGCCGAAGCGCGCGCGGCCATCACAGATCGAACAGCCGCCGTGTTGATCGAAACCATCCAGGGCGAAAGCGGCGTGGTTGCCATCAGCGACGATTTTCTGAAAGTCGTTCGCCAGCGCTGTGACGAAACCGGCGCGTTGCTGGTGTTGGACGAAGTGCAATGCGGGCTTGGTCGAACCGGCAAACTGTTCGCGTTTGAAAACACTTCGGTCAAGCCTGACGTTTTGTGTGTAGCCAAACCGCTGGGTTTGGGCGTTCCGCTGGGAGCGTTTTTGGTCGCCGAAAAATTTGTCGAAGGTTTGAAAGCTGGCGATCACGGCACGACCTTTGGTGGAGGGCCGCTGGCTTGCCGGTTGAGTCTGGAATTTCTGCAAATGCTGGACGAAGAACATCTGATGCAGCGCGTGATGGAAGTCGGCAATTTCTTCCGCAAAAAGCTGCGCCGATTACAGCGCGACGTGCCCGACGCGATCAAGGAAGTTCGCGGCATGGGATTGATGGTTGCTGCGGAACTGAACTTCAGCGGAAAAAACGTCGTCGCCAAAATGCTGGAAAAAGGTTTTTTGATGAACTGCACGCACGACACAGTGCTGCGCTTTTTGCCGCCGTACATCATCAAGAAAGCCGAAATCACCGCGCTGGTCACTGCGCTGGGCGAAGTGCTGGCTGAAGAGACAAAAGCAACCACAGATAAACACGGATGAACACAGATGGGGAGCTTGGGATGGAACTGGAAGAGATCAATAAAATCACTGAAGCCATTATTGGAGCAGCAATGAAAGTCAGCAACACTTTGGGTGTCGGCTTCCTGGAAAAGGTTTACGAAAACGCTCTGGCTGTGGAGTTAAGAAAAGCCGGGTTGAAATTTGAACAGCAGAAGGCAATTGAGGTGATTTATGAGGGCGTGATTGTTGGCAATTACGTCGCTGATTTGATCGTTGAAGGTCAGGTGTTGGTTGAATTGAAAGCGGCCAAAACAATTGATGATATTCACCAAGCCCAACTGCTCAATTACCTAAAAGCAACCAAGCTGAAAATTGGTCTTATCATAAACTTTGGCACTTCGAGGCTTGGTATAAAACGAATGGCTAACTGATTAGCCGTATCTGTGTTTATCTGAGTTCATCCGTGTTCATCTGTGGTTTAACTGTTCACCGCTATGATTATTCGCAAAGCTAAAACAGCAGACGCCGTTCGCATTCACGAACTGGTCAACCAGTACGCACGGCAGGAACAAATGCTGCCGCGCACTATGTTGAGCATTTACGAAAACATCCGCGACTTTCATGTTGCTGAGCTTGATGGCAAAGTCGTTGGATGTTCAGGGCTGCATTTCACCTGGGGCGATATGGCGGAGGTTCGTTCGCTGGCAGTGGATGAAACGACAGGCAGGCGCGGCATAGGGCGAAAACTGGTCGAAGCCAACATTGCCGAAGCGCGCGAACATGGCTTGGTTCAGGTTTACGCCTTTACTTATGTGACTGAGTTTTTCGCCAAGCTTGGATTTCGCGTAGTGGCGCACGATTCGATGCCGCGCAAAGTCTGGATGGATTGCATCAATTGTCCGAAGTTCAATTGTTGCGACGAAGTGGCGATGGTGATGGATTTGGTGGAAGGCGTAAATCCCGAACCGTTTGATGTCAGTCAGGTGAACATTCCCGTCGTCAAGCTGGAAAAACGAGTTGGATAAGGATTGATTGCCCGAATGTGAACGCCCAAGTCCCGGAATCGAACAGTTTGTTGGCTGGTGCGTACTGGTAATTCTCTGTAAGTCGAAGATTTCGTTAGCCAACTTGGTTGGCACATAACTTGGAAAGGAATTTGAAAAGTAGCTCGCAGTGCCTATCAAGTGTTAATGCCGTCACTGCTGGCTCCGTTTTCTGAAAAAATGAGAAGCAAGAAGCAGGAGAGTCGCTCCGTAGAAAAGCGAACTGATTGTTCGGTCGCGTTGCCCAAAGGATTTTTAGCCGGAACCGCGGCTTGTGGTTTGAAAAAGAGAGGGGGGGAGGATTTGGCAATTATCTTCTCCGAACGCCCGGCAGTCGCGGCGGCTGTCTTTACTCAAAATCTGGTGGCGGCTGCGCCAGTGTTGTTATCGCGGGAACATCTGCGACATCGAACGCATCGCGCCGTAGTGGTGAATTCCGGTGGCGCGAATGCCTGCACTGGCGAAGAAGGATTGGATCATTCACGCCAGACCGCAGCATTGGTGGCTGAATACTTCAATTGCGACGACCGCGAAGTTCTGGTCGCTTCGACTGGAGTGATTGGTCAGCGTCTGGATATGACGAAAGTCGAATCGGGCGTGCGCGCTGCCACAGCGGAGCTTTCGCGCGAACGAGGCTGGAAAGTCGCCGAAGCGATTATGACCACAGACACGCGCCCTAAACGCGCCGTTCGCCGGTTGAAGCTCGATGGCAAGCAGGTGACGATTGCCGGTGTTGCCAAAGGCTCAGGGATGATTCATCCCAATATGGCCACTTTGTTGTCGTTTGTGACGACCGACGTGGCGATTACGAAATCGGCTTTGCAATCGTCTTTGAAACTGGCGGTGAACCAAACATTCAATCGCCTTTCGGTGGATGGAGACACTTCGACCAATGACACCTTGATGGTTTTGGCAAATGGCGCAGCAGGGAATTCGACAATTTCCAAAGCTTCGGGCGCAGACTTCGATGCGTTCACCAGAACTTTGACCGATGTTTGCCGCGACCTGGCGAAAGAAGTCGCCCGCGACGGCGAAGGCGCGACCAAATTGGTGACGATTCAGGTTCGCCGAGCGCCTGGCCTGCGCGACGCAGAGAAAATAGCTGTGACCGTAGCGACCAGTCCGCTCGTCAAGACTGCTTTAGCCGGAGCCGACGCCAATTGGGGCCGGATTCTGGCTGCCGCCGGACGCAGCGGCGCGAAATTCGATGTTTCCAAAGTCGAAATCAAGCTTGGCAAGCTGGTTGTTGCGCGAAATGGGCGTGGTCTGGATTTCGACGAAGCGCTGGCGCTGGAAATTCTCAAACGCGATGAAGTGACTGTCACCATTGATCTGCATCAAGGCGATGCCGAGGTCACCGAATGGACCTGTGATTTGACGGAAGGTTACATTCGCATCAATGCGGATTATCGTTCGTGATCGGTAATTGGTGGCCAGTTGTCGGTTTCTTTGTATTCGTGGTTTGTCGTTTATTTGTTTGGCGATGGTGTTGCCGACAACCAATCACCGACCACTGACAACCGAATCCAATTTTCTTGCAACCGCTCCTGAAATCAGTTCGTAAACAGCAGCGGTTAGGTATCCGAAAACATTCTGTTTTCAAGCAATTCAACTCGGAGAATGAGGAAGATGATTACGAAAAGCTTTCAGGCTCTGTCTCGTCAATTGGCGGGTCTGGCATTGGCCGCGTGTTGCGTGATGGTGCTGGCCGCATCGTCATTGGCCCAGGAACAGACTCAACCCGCGCAAACCCAGCAACCGGAGGCACGTCCGATCCCGCAGCGCACAGTCGGGCTGGAGCCGGGAAAAGTCGCCCGCTGGACATTGCGCGATGCGATTCTGGCCGCATTGGAAAACAACCCCGACATTGAAATCGAACGCACCAACGTGCGACAGGCCGGATTCGATTTGCTGGCGGCGGAAGGGGCTTACGATCCGATTTCGACTCAGGGTTTTTCCTACAACTCTTCGGGAAGCCCGAACACTCGCCCGTTCAGCGGTGTCGGCAGTGACCAATCGGCATTGACCCGAAAATCCATCACATTCAACTTCGGACATCAGGGGTTGATCTACAACTCAGGTGCTTCTTACCAACTCAATTTCAACAACACGCGTTCGTCGTCCAACTTCAGCTTGTTTTCATCGCAGTTCGATCCGCAACTGAGTTTCACGATCACGCAGCCTTTGTTCCGTAACTACAGAATTGATCCGAATCGCCGCCAGATTCAATTGAGCCGCAAGCGGCTGGATTTGTCGGACGCAGTTTTCCGGCAGCGCACGATTGAAATCATTTCCCGCGTGCAGCAGGCATATTGGGATTTGGCGTTTGCGATCAAGGATGAAGAAATTCAGCGCGATGCGGTGAAGTTGGCTGAAACGCAGCTTTCCAACAACAAACGTCAGGTGGAAGTGGGGACGCTGGCTCCGATTGAAGTGACTCAATCCGCCGCCACGCTGGAATCGCGCCGCCAGCAGGTATTCGCCGCGATGAACTCTGTTGCCCAGGCCGAAAATGCGCTCAAGAATCTGACGCTTGGTCCGTCCAATGCCGATTTGTGGGATGCTCAGGTGATTCCCGTCGAATCGTTTGACGTTCAGCCTGTCACGATTCCGCTGGCGGACGCCCAAAAACTCGCCGTGGAAAATCGCCCTGAACTCAAGCAGTTCGCGCTGCAAAAAGAAATGAACCAGACGGACATTTCCTTTTTCCGCAACCAGGCCAAACCGAGAATTGATCTGGTTGGCGGATATACGACCTTCGGAACGGGCGGTACGCCGGCAACTTCTACGGCCACGGTTGGAAATTGCGTCTCTCCGTTTTCGTCGCCATTATCCGGCAACTGTCTGATTCTCGATCCTGTCAGAGATGCTCAGGGAAACATCACGCAATACAACGTGAAACCAGGCTTTCCGTTTTCACCTAACACGATCCAGGTCACCAACCCGGTTGCCACTCAATTCATCGGCGGTTATGGAACCGGTCTCAAGAATCTGGTCCAGAATGAATTTCGTAGCTGGAACGTCGGCGTGAACATTGAAATTCCCTGGCGCAATCGCACAGCCAAGGCGAATCTGGGACGAGCCGTCGAAACTTCTCGCCAGCTCGAACTTCAAACTCGTCGTCAATTGCAGGGCATAGAAGTCGAAGTTCGCAACGCCGTTCAATCTGTGGAAACGGCCAAGATGCGAATCGAGGCTTCGCGGGCTGCGCGCGAATATGCCGAACAACAATTGGAAGGCGAAGAGAAGAAATTTGCCGCCGGATTGTCCATCACGTTCTTTGTTCTGCAACGGCAGACTGATCTGGCGGTCGCTCGCGGTTCGGAATTGCGCGCGTTGGCCGATTACAACAAAGCCGTTGCCGAATTGCAGCGAGTGATGTCCACCACGCTGACCAGCAACAGCATCGAAATCAAACCTACACCGCAGGTTTCGATCAGGTAAACTGCGAAGCGGTCAGAAAACAGAATACAGCCAAAACAAAACAAGGCGATTGGATTTGGAAATCCGGTCGCCTTGTTTTATTGAGGTTGTTTGGCGGCGAATCCGCAAAAAAACGTCCGAACATGAACCAGAAGGTCTAACGACCGTTACCGCTGGCAGAGTTGCGCAGAGACAAAACCGGCCAAAAATCCGGCTTGACGCGAATAACAGAGCCGGATAGATTGGCGGTCGAGTAATAATCAATCACCGCCCCCCTATTCCCAAAGCTTGAACCATCGCCTTTGAATTCGTGGGTAATTTCGACTGAGCGACGATTCCCGCGAAGGAATTCGATTTATCCAGACTTCCGTTAGGAGAAGACCATGAAGATGATTTCAACACCATCCTGCTCGAAAGCGTTCCGAGCATTGTTTGTCGCCTTGCTGATGACGCTTGCAGGAACGGCTTTTACGGCGCAGGCACAGGTTTCGGCGGTCAATGCCGCCAGTTATGCGACCAATAAGGAAATTGCTCCTGAGACCATAGTCGCTGCGTTTGGCACGTTCACGACTCAGAACAATCAGGTGTACATCGCCAATACGACACCTTTGCCAACCACGCTTGGCGGAGTCAGCGTCCGCATTGGAAATGCTGATTGCGGTTTGTTTTTTGTGGCTCCGTCCCAGATCAATCTGGCCATCCCGTCGAATGTTCCTGACGGAGCCAGTGTGACGATTACGGTCACCAATTCGAACAACACCGTGACGACTGGAACCGTGACGGTTGTGCGTTCCGCGCCGGGAATTTTTTCGGCCAGAGCCACAGGCACCGGAGCCGCTGCGGCTCAAACCAGCGATGGCGGGCCGCTGATCAACACATACAATCCAGATGGAACCGAACGCGATGTCAGCGCCGGAACCAGGGAAGCTCCGAACGTGCTGGTGCTGTATGTGACGGGAATTCGATACACCCCGGCGGCCAATCCGGGCGATGAAAATGGCGTTGCCGAAGCCGTCACGTGCCGGATTCAGGGAGTCCCGGCCACTGTGTTGTATGCCGGGCCGGCTCCGGGATTTGTAGGACTCGATCAGGTCAACGTCATTATTCCGCCGGAACTGGCCGGCTTGGGCAGCGTCAACATCCGTCTGCGCGCCAATAATCGTGATTCGAACACGGTGACGATCAAGCTGGCCGGAAACATTCCGCCGGTGCGCGCTCAGTCAATCACCTTCGGGCAAACGGTGACCGGCGCCTTGACCGCCGACGATCAGGTTCAGGCCGGTTCAGAAGGCAGCACCTTTTTCTTCGACGCTTACAGCTTCACGACAACGACTCCGAACACGACGATTGCCGTGGACCTGCGCTCGAACAACTTCGATGCTGCCGTTCTGCTCTATAACAATGCCAGCGGCACTTTGAGTCTGATTGCCGCGGACGATCAATCCGGCAATTACGGCAGTTCGGCATCTTCAAACAACAACAACGCCCTGTTGATGACGGTCATCCCCACGCCGGGAAGTTACGCCATTTTCGCCACTTCGTCGGACTTCGAACCGAACGGCATGGGAGCATACACGCTCAGATTGTTGGACAACGTGGCGACGCAGATCGCCTACGGACAGACGATCAACGGCAGCATTACGAATACGGATTTGCAGACTTCCGCCGGAACTTATCTGGATTTGTATTGGTTCAGCGGAGTTCAAAGCGACAACGCGCGAATCAACATGAATTCCACAGCGTTTGATTCTTTTCTGCTGTTGCACAGCAATGTCGGCGATCCGCGTCTGACCCTGGACGACAACTCTGGCGGAGGGTTGAATGCCCAAATCACTTACCGCCTGACTTCCACCGGAATTTACATCGCCATCGCCACTCCGCTCGATCCGAACATTACCGGCAATTATTCGATTCAACTGACCAAGCTGGCCAGTCTGGCGGATGATCCTGTCGCGGCGTTCAGAACCGGATTCGGCTCATTGTTCAAAGCTCCCGGACGCGAAATCTTCGATCATCGTACCGGCCTGAGCGAGCCTGACAAACCCAGTCTGGAACGATACGGCACGCGCCGCGTAATCGAACGATAATCGTTTCAAACTCACCAAACGTCAGATTTGGCGATTGGCAAAACAGGGAAGTCACCTATCAGGTTACTTCCCTGTTTTTGTTGTTGAGATGTCTTGTTTTTTTTCGACCTTCATTCGATCATCATCGCGCTTTCACTTCCTGAAAAAACATCAAATGGAGTTTTCGAATTTCCTGAACCGAGTCGGTACGATCTGGTTTTGATTATTGTATTTATTGTCGGGTGGGCCAGCGTTTTGACTATGGTCGCCCTGGTTTTTGTTTCTGGAGGAAAATTGATCGTCAAAGCAAAAAGCGCAATGACATCAACACGCTTGATTCCCGCGCTCAGCGGGTTGGTTGTGACATTGTTGGGCTTGATGATTTGTTATCTTGCGCTGCAACAAGCCGGAATCAAGCCAGGCGATTTCTGGCATGTCGAACTGGATCAGGCAAAATCGTTTTCAGCGTTGGCGACGCTGGGTTTGGGATTCGTGATTGGATTGCGCCACGCGCTGGACACAGACCATCTGGCCGCCGTTTCGACAATTGTCAGCGAACGTAAACACTGGTTGAGTTCGTTGCTGGTTGGCGGATTGTGGGGCGTTGGCCATACGGTTTCGCTGCTGATTGCTGGCATTGCCGTCATTTTCATGAATTTGAACATCGAAAAATACGAAAAGCCTCTGGAATTCTGCGTCGCGTTGATGTTGATCGGTCTGGGAGCGAATGTGCTGTTCAAGCTGGCGCGTGGCGGACGTATTCATTTTCATGAACACGAACACGGCGGTCATCGCCACACTCACCCGCATCTTCACGACGGCAATCCTGAACCTGACCCGCACACGCATCACGGATTGAAGCTGGGCTTTCGCCCGTTGGTGATTGGCATGATTCACGGGTTGGCGGGAAGCGCAGGTTTGTTGCTGGTTTTGTTGGCAACGATCAAATCTACTGCGCTGGCGTTTGGCGTCATAGCCATTTTCGGCATTGGTTCCATCGGCGGGATGATGGTGATGAGTCTGGTGTTGAGTTTGCCTTTGCATCTGACGGCGGATTCATTTACGCGGACGAATCTGGCTGTACGCGCTCTGGCCGGCGTTTTCAGCCTTGGTTTTGGATTGTTTAAGGCCTATGAATTTGGGCACGAATTGTTTTGAAGGAGTCCATTGTGAAATTGCTTTTGTCGGTCTTGATTATTTTGGCGCTGGGATTTTCTGCCTCGCAATCTACGGATAAGTCCGTCACTTTTGTCGAAATTCCTCCATCGAAAAGCGGAATCACCTGGGTTCACGACAACGGGCGATCCGACGCCCGGCATCTGCCGGAAACCTGCGGCGGCGGCGGATTGTTTTTCGATTTCGACAACGACGGCTGGCTGGATGTGTATCTGGTCAACAGCGGCCCGTCGGATTTTTATTCTCCCAAAACGCCGATTCGCAACGCGCTGTATCGCAATAATCAGGACGGCACGTTCACCGATGTGACCGAAAAAGCCGGAGTCGCCTGCGGCAAGATGGGGCATTTCGGCATGGGAGCGGCGGCAGCGGATTTCGACGGCGACGGCTGGCAGGATTTGTACGTCACCAACTACGGCGAAAACGTGCTGTTTCGCAACAACGGCGACGGCACGTTCACCGATGTCACCAAAATTGCCGGAGTCGGCGCGCCGAACTGGTCAACCTGCGCGACATGGTTCGATTACGACAACGACGGCAAGCTGGACTTGTTCGTCTCCAGCTTTGTGCAGTATAGCGCGACTGGCAGCGTGTTTTGCGGCGACAACAAACAAGGGCGCCGGTATTACTGCATTCCGCGCGTTTTCAAACCACGCCCCAGCTTTCTCTTTCATAACGACGGGAACGGCAAATTCACCGATGTCAGCAAAACCTCGGGCATTGCCAACGCGCTGGGCAAATCCTTTGGCGCAGTGGCGACGGATGTCAACAATGATGGCTGGCTGGATTTGTTTGTCGCCAACGACACCACGGCCAATCATTTGTTCATCAACAAAGGCAACGGCAAGTTCGAGGAAATAGGACTGGCTTCAGGAGTCGGTTACAGCGACGCTGGAAGTCCGCGTTCGGGAATGGGCGTGGACGCTGCGGATTATGACGGCGACGGTTGGCAGGATTTGTTCGTCGCCAACATTGACCAGGAACTTTTCAGTCTCTACCGCAATGAAAAAGACCTGACCTTCACCGATCAGGCGGGCGAAATTGGCCAGGCGACGCGATTGCTGAGCGGTTGGGGATTGAAGTTTTTCGATTACGACAACGACGGCGACCCAGACCTGTTTTTGGCCAATGGCCACCCGGACGACATGGTCGAAACCCAGGCTGCGCGGGTGAAATACAAAGAGCCTCTGGTGATGTTTGAAAATCTCAACGGCAGATACAAAAACGTCAGCGCGCAATCCGGCGATGTGTTCAAAAAGGATTTTCCGGCGCGCGGCGCTTCCTTCGGAGATTTCGACAATGACGGGTGGATTGACGTTCTCATCATCAACAACGGCGAAGCCCCGGTTTTACTGCGCAATCAGGGCGGCAGCGGCCACAACTGGATCGGATTGAATCTGGTTGCGGGAAAAGGCAGCAATCCCGGCGCAGTCGGCGCAATCATCACCTGGACGGCAGGCGGCGTGAAACGTTCGCGCTTGAAAACCAGCGGCGGCAGTTATCTGGCTTCGCACGATCCGCGCGAAGTTCTGGGACTGGGCAAGGCGACAAAACTGGACAGTCTGGAAATCAAATGGCCCAGCGGCAAAGTGGACAAATTGACAGATTTGCCAATCAATCAATACATCAAGATTGTCGAAGGCCAGGGACAGGCAGGCAAGAAATGACGCTCAACGAGCTTTGCCTTGCAGTTCGTGAATGGTCACCAGATTGATATAAGTCGGAATGCCGTTTTCCACGCCCACTTTCAACAGAACCTGAAAGTGTTTTGGAGTTTTTCCGCCAGCGCCCGCCTGAGCCAGTCGCTGGTTGAATTGCGGAAGGTATTGTTTGCCGGTGATGAATTCCGCCGCCGCCGCAGTTCCTTCGCTGTGCAATCCCGCCACCACCATGACCATATCTCGGTTGGACAAATTCGGCGCGACGGTAATCAAGGCGTAATCCTGAATCAGTTTTCCCGACTGAGGGTCGAAATCGGCGCGATATTCAGCCTCTTCGCCTGGGCGAGGATTCAGGTTCAGCACCGTCACCTGATCGGTGTATACGAAATCTTCGATGGCGGGCAAACTGCTTGACCAATTGTTGACCCACACGCTGCCCAACGCTATGACGTTTTGATCCTGCAAGTCTTCGGCGCTGACCGTTCGACTTTGCTTGAGCCTCAAGCTTTTGTCGGCGGTGCGAAACAGATCGGTGATGCGATGAACTCCGATGGCTTCGCCAATGCCTGTGTAAGTGTCCGTAGTCAATGCCAGTCTGGGATTCGGAATAATGCGAATGATGGATTTGCTCGGCAGTTCGTCGAAAATCGCTGTGGATTGCGGCGTCGTAATCGGAAAGGATTTTTTGACTACCGGGTCGGGGTCTGCCGAATTCAAAAACCTGAACACCGGCGGATTGCTCAGCACCATCAATGTCGGATCAGAACTGGTCAGAAATCCACCCCAAACCGGCTGAAACATATCCAGCGATTCACGACGCTGGTTTAATTCCTGGCGCAAAGAGAAATTGGAATAAGCGAGCGCGGCGCAAAGCATCAAGCCAGCCACTGCGGCCAGATACAGCCAATAATTCCGGCTTGGTCTTATCTCTGGAATCGTCTGCTCGGTCGCCGCAGGCGAAGCCGGTGTGAATGATGATTCGGTGTTTTCAGCGGTAAGATTTTGAGGCGGCCCGACTCTGACAAAGGTTGGTTCGTAATTTCCTATAGGGATTTCAATTCGTATGCCGTCATTGGCCCCATCTTTTTGGTAATACCTTTCCAGCTTTTCCCGGACACCGTGAGCGCCGACACGAACAATCGGGTCTGTCGCCGGGTTATAGGAATTGTCACGGTCGAAAACTTCCCGGCCAATCAGGTACTCGTTCAATTCCGCACCACGACCTGCCAGATGAAAATCACAGATTAAACGCAAAAATTTCTGCTTCATTGGGGCGTGAGCAAAGTGCTTGCTCGCCATCACGCGTTCAATCGCCTGCTGGATTTCGTCAGGGCTTACTTTCTCGGATGTTTGTAGATTTTCAGGGGCCACTTTTTCGTGAATCGCCATAAGTTGTTGACGGCATTACGTTATTAACCTTGTCTGTAACGGTTAGTAGCCGTAAGTCCGTTGACTCTGCTTCTGATAGTCGGGTAAAGAGTGTCACATCGAATTGACGACCGTCATTATACTGAAAGTATCTGATTTACCAAGCTTTGCTGAATTTGTAATACAGCTCTACGAATGCCGGAATCCATTCAGGATTTCGGTTGCGCTAATTCTATAAACCTCAATTAAAGAAGTATGGTTTGAGGCAGTCTATCTGACTTCCTTTCGCGGCTGTTTTCAGATGTTCAAAATTTCGACGTTGTTGACCGTCCGGCAATGTCAGTTTGTGAACGCAGTGGAACATCGGGAAGGGAAAATTTTCTGGAGGCTATCCAAAATGCGAACCCAATTCCAAACAGCCAGAAACATTCTTTGGTTGTGGATATTTGCCTTTCTGGTTTCAACAATGTTTCTATCGCTAGGTTTTGCTCAAACACTGACGAGCGCAACCCTGCGAGGAACAGTAAAAGATCAGAATGGTGCGGTCGTGGCGAATGCGACTGTCACTTTGACGGCAGACGCAACCAAGGCTGAGCGGAAGGTCAAAACCGGCAGCGAAGGGGTGTATGTCATTACTTCGATTCAGCCTGGCGTTTATACGCTCGAAGTTGAAGCGTCCGGCTTCAAAAAGCACATCAAGGCGGAACTGGTATTCAGCCCGAGTGAAACCAAAGGCGGTGATGTGACGATGGATGTCGGTGCTGCCACTGAAAGTGTGACTGTCACGGCTTCTGCCATTGAAGAAATCAAAACTGAAACCGGAGAACGGTCGAATACGATCAAAGCCGCACAGATTGAAAATCTTTCGATCATCAGCCGCAACAGTATTGAATTGTTGCGAATTTTACCCGGCGTAGTTGCCCCGGATTCTTCTGTATATCAGGTTTCAACTTTTGGCAACGCCCAGCAATATGCTGTCAATGGCCAACGTGGGGAAAACAACAATATCAGTGTGGATGGTTCGCGCGTCGTTGATATTGGTTGCAATTGCGGCAGCATCGTCAGCTTGAACAACGATTTCGTTCAGGAAGTAACTGTGCAATCTAGCAACTTCGCCGCCGAGCATGGGAACAGTGGGGTGCAGATCAGCGGAACGACTAAATCCGGCAGCCGAGAGTTTCATGGATCTGCATACACATACGTTCGGCATGAGGTTCTAGCGGCGAATGATCGTTTCAGGAATTACGTCAAGGCTCAGGACCCGAATTCATTGGCTGGGCAGAAACCGCCCGGTCAGTTTTACTACCCGGGTGGAACTTTCAGTGGGCCAATTGCCTTGCCAAAGAAAGTATTTGGCCCGCTGGGTGGGTTCAACAAGGATCGGGATAAATTGTTTTTCTTTGTTGGTTTCGAGGTTCAGCGCCAAACGTATGGCGCACCGCCGCGCATCTCCAATGTCCCCACCCTGGCGCAGCGGCAAGGAAATTTCAGCGGAACAACGGTCAGAATTCCGGCTGGATTTGCCAATGCAGGGCAAGAAGCTCCCAATGGCAATTTGGCTCCTTACATCAATCCGATTGGCAAAGTGCTGATCAATTTGTATCCGTTACCGAATTCGAACATCCCAGGCCAAAATTACATCTCCAACATCACCCAGACGACACATCGTAAGGATTTCAAGTCGCGGTTTGATTATAAAGTCAGCGATAAGACCAACCTTTATGTCCGTGTTACCCGCGAGACGCAGGGCGATGTCAACCCTTACGGTATTTGGTGGGGGCCTTCAACCTTCGAATTGCCTTCTCCCAACGTTCAGGACAATCTTGGTCGTTCGGTGGCTGTAGGCCTTACATCAGTCATTAACCCAACGATGACCAACGAAGTTGTATTCAGCGGTAGCAAGCTGAAACTAGATAACCAGTATCAAGACCCGGACAAAGTCAGGCTTTCGACGCTTGGGATTGAAAACATCTGGCGGTTGCCGTTCGACAATACTCGTTTTGGTCGGCAAAGCCCGTTTGTTTCGTTGTCGTTGATTAGCTGGGCGCAGGGCCAATTGTGGTCGCCGGGCACGAACCCGATTTTTGCCTGGAACGACAGCTTTTCGATCACCGACAACCTGAGCAAAGTCGCCGGCAGTCACACGCTGAAATTCGGCGCATTGATTGAACAGGGCAACAAACGCCAGAACTTCCAGGGCGATCCCGATTCGCAAGGGCTGATCGGATTCAATAACTGGAATGGAACCGGAACCGGAAACGATTTCGGCGATTTGCTGGTTGGTCAACTTACGGATGTGGGACACGGAACACAGCCGCCGATTGGCAACTATCGTTTCTACAACTATGAATTCTACGCTCAGGATTCGTGGAAGGTTAAACCGAACTTTACGCTCGAATACGGATTGCGTGCTTCGCACATGACCGTCAACGAAGAGCGCAAGGGCTTTGATATTTTGTTCAGCCCGCAGGCTTATCAACGCGGTGCGGGATATTACATCAACGGCGATCCTTTCCGTCCGAACGGCGTTTTGTCAGCCGCGCGCGGTGAAATCCAGAAAGGCGCCATTACTCCTCCGAAAGTTCTTTGGGGACCGCGTCTGAACATCGCCTGGAGTCCGCTGAAAGACGACAAACTCGTCATTCGTGGCGGCGCGGGCATCTTCTACAACCGAGTACAGGGCAACTTCCAATACGATGCCACGTTGCGCGCGGCTCCGAATGGAAACGTCGGCGCCACCATCGGGCCGTTCACGACCATTCCGGGAACGAACTTTACGTTCAATGATCTTGGCGGATTGACGTTGAGCAACATGGGCGCAGTCACATTGCCAAATGGACAAAGAGTATTGGTTGATCCGCTGCGGTTGGCCAGCGGTGGCGCCCAGATCATTTCCCCCGACCCCAACTCGAATGATTTCCCGACAACTGTGACCACCAGTCTGAGTGTCGCCAATCGGTTGCCGTTCCAGATGGTTTTGGAAAATGCGTATGTCGGAACCTTCGGTCGCCATCTGGCGGCTCGGTTGCCGATCAACACGGTTCCTTTGGGACGGTTGTTGACTGGCAGCATCGCGGGCGATCCGGGCAGCACCATCACCATGTTGGCCAACCCAAATTGCGATCCGGGCGAAATCGGGCCGAACAACACCGTAATTCGCAGAGGCAATTGCCAGATCGTTCAGCAAACCGGCGTTGCGCTGAATTTGAGCAACCCGTTGCATCGCCAATCGCTGGGTGACGGCATACTGAACAGTTTCCGCCCGTTCCCGGATTTGGGCGGCGTTCGGTATCAGCAATACACCGGCACGTCGAATTACCATTCATTGCAGACGACGTTGAGCCGTCAAGCGGGCAAGAATCTGCAATTCTTCGCCACCTACACTTTCTCGAAAGTGTTGGGCACGCGCGGCGGAGAATTCAACGATCTCGATCCGCTGGATACGCGCGGTCGTTCGTATGGCGTGTTGGATTATGACCGCACCCATATTTTCAACCTGTCGTACAACTACAATCTGCCGAATTTATCCCCCAGCAACCACCTTCTCGCCAAAGGATTGTTGAACGGCTGGCAGATGTCCGGCATTACCACCTGGTCGAGCGGAACTCCGGTCAACCTGCGCTTCACGGGCGATGTTGCCAACCTCGCCGTTGCGGCGTTTGGTTCGGATGCCTTCCAGGCGGCAGGTTATGCTGCCGGAGCCATCGCTCCGACGTTCAGCAAAAATCCGAATCTGGACGGAAAGAATGTCGGCGACCGCGTTTTGGATTTGAGCGCCATCGGCATTCCAGGGTTTGGCACGACTGGCCCGGTGATTTCGCCGTTCTACTTCCGCACGCCGAACCGGCAGAACTGGGACATTTCTCTTTTCAAGAACTTCAAGATCAGAGAAACCAAGAATCTGCAGTTCCGCGCCGGATTCTTCAATATCTTCAATCAGGCATTTCCGAAGAATATTGATAACCAGAACGCCAGCAACAGCGACATTTACCTGACGCTGGAAACGGTTTGTCGCCGCACGGCGGTCAACCGGCCTCTGGTGTTGGCCGATGGAACTATCACATCGTTTACTCAGACATTCCCCAACGGACTTGGCGGAACGCAGGATAACAAGTGTGATCCGGCAGGCGGCTTTGATTTCACAGACGCCACCAAGGCTAATTTCGGCAGAATTACGACGAAACGCGGCCAGCGCGTCGTTGAACTGGCTCTGAAATTCACCTTCTAACGCTGTTCATTTCGATGAACCGATTCTTGGCGTCGGGAAGATTGAGCGATCAAACTTCTCGACGCCAATTTTTCATTTGCCGCGAGGTAGAGTGGCGTGAGTTCGGCTGGTATACTTTGCGCGTTTATCGAAACCACTCAACAGGCAAACCCAGATAGTTTGTAGCTTATGGCTGTCGTCATCGCCCAATGTGTATTGATGTTCGCGTTCGTTTTGGCGCCGGTTCAAGACCGTGAAACGGTTCGCCAATCGGAAGCTCAATTCGCGCGCGGTGTCGAAGCCCAGAAGAAAGGCGATCTCGACGCGGCGCGGCAAGCTTATGAAGCGGCATTGAAACTGATTCCGCAACGGATTGACGCTCTGTCGAATCTGGGCGTCGTCTATGCCAAACTCGGCCAATACGACAAAGCCGCCGCGAATTACAAAGCGGCGCTGGCGATTGACCCGAACGAACATGACATTCGATTGAATCTGGGCATTGCGTATTTTCAAACGCATCAGATTGAAGCTGCGCGGAAGGAATTGGCGCAGGTGGTCGCCGCCAAGCCCGACCAATTGCAGGCGCGCCAATTGCTCGGCGTGTGTCTGTTCCAGATGGGCAAACTTACCGAAGCGATCAAAGAATTGGAAACGGTATACAACGCACAGCCGGAGAATATAGGCGTGGCGTATGCGCTCGGCACGGCGTATCTGCAAAACGACCAGATTGAACAAGGCCGCGCGCTGATTGATAAAGTCTTCAAGTTTTTGCCGCCCGCCGAAGGTCATTTGATTCTGGGAGCGTTGAACGCCGCCACACGCAATCACGTCGGAGCGGTGGAAGAGTTGCGCCTGGCCGCCAAACTCAATCCGAAACTCCCGACCGTCCATACGCAACTCGGCGTCGAGTATTTGATTACCGGAAATCGTGATCTGGCGATTGAAGAATTTCGCGCCGAATTACAAAACAATCCGCGCGATTACATGGCCAATCTGCGGCTGGGCTGGTTGTTGCGCGAAGACGGTTTGTTGGATGAAGCCGAACCGCTGTTAAAGCTCGCGCTGGAAATGCGCCCGGACGACATTGCGGCGCTGTTTCATTCGGCGCAACTGGCGCAGGCGCGTGGCCGCGTGGACGAAGCCGTCAAGATGCTGGAACGCGCCACGGAATTGCACAAGGATTTTCGGCAGGCGTATGTTTTGCTGGCTCGATTGTATTTGAAACAGAAACGCACGGCGGACGCCGACCGGTTGCGCGCCATCATTGACCGGCTCAATGAAGAAGAGCAGAAGCGCCAGCCGACCGCTGACAAATTGTCCGAACCTCCGAAGGCGATAGAGCGTCCGATCAAACCACCGCAATCCGAATGAAAAGGTTGTCGCGATTATTTTTGGCACTGGCTGCGGCGTTGTTTGCTGCGGCGTTGGCAATGTCTCAATCCGGTAAACCCGGTTATGTTGGGACGAACACCTGTGCCGTCTGCCATTCTGAAATTGTCGAACAACAGCAACAGACAGCGATGGCCAAAGCTCTGGAACCAATCGGCAGTTGCCGAATACTGGATAAGCATCCTTTGCTAAAGTTTCAACAAGGCCGGTTCAGTTACCGCATCGAACGCAAAGGCAATCAGAGCATTTACACCGTCACCGAAGGCCAGGCAGTCGTTTCGGCTCCGATTCAATTTTGTTTCGGACAAGGCAAATCCGGGCAGACGTATGTGTATGAACTCAATGGCGTGAAATACGAAAGCCGCGTCAGTTTTTACAACGCGATTGACGGGCTGGACATCACGCTCGGCCATTCGCCCGAAGCTCCGAAAACCCTGATCGAAGCCGCCGGACGCGCGATGAGCGTTGACGAAGAGAAAAACTGTTTCTTCTGTCATTCCACCGGAACGAATGTCGCGCAACGTTTTCAGCTAGAAAAAATGACGCCCGGCATCGGTTGCGAAGCCTGTCATGGACCTGGCGAGCCACATGTCGCCGCAATGAAAGCAGGTGAAAAAGCAGGCACCGGAATAAAGAAGTTGGGGCAGGTGGACGGTGACGACATGACACAAACAGTTTGTGGGCAATGCCACCGCAGCGTGGATGATGTGATTGAGATGCCTAACAGAGCAGGCATCAACAACGTTCGCTTTCAACCATACCGAATCTTTCACAGTAAATGTTATTCCGCCGACCGCCGCATCGGCTGTACGGCTTGCCACGATCCGCACGGTGACCCGTCAGCGAACGCTGCTTTTTACGACGCAAAATGCCTGGCTTGCCACCTGACCAAAACCGAAAAGGCGACGGCAGAACGATCTGCGCGAGCCTGTCCGACCGGCAAAAGCAAATGCACCGATTGCCACATGCCAAAAATTGATTTGCCCGGCGCGCATTTCAAATTCACCGATCACCGCATTCGCATCGCCCGCGAAGGCGCGCCGTATCCAAATTAAGAGCGAAGTTATGAACCGCAAATTACCCATTACCCATTACCCATTACCCATTACCCAACAGGGAAGAGAAATGTTCTTGTCGGTGCGCATTCTTGTTCTGGTTGGGTTAATAACAATTGTGACCTTGCCCGCACTGGCTCAACGCTCCAAAACGACCAAGCCCGCTGCAAAACCGTCGGCTCCGCCCACTGCCAGAGCGCAATCTCCGGCCTTTGAAAAAATTGCCGCCGAAGCCAGCCAACAGCGCGAAGCCGGAGATTTCGACGAAGCCATCAAGCTTTACCAACAGGGTGTCGCCGCCCGCCCGCGTTGGGACGAAGGTTGGTGGTATCTGGCGACGTTGCTTTACGAACAAGATCGGTATGAAGAAGCCGCCAAGGCCTTTGGGCGTGTGGCTGCCTTGCGTCCGCAAGTCGGCGCTCCGGTGGCGATGCAGGGATTGTGCGAATACCGGCTGGGCCGATACGACGACGCGATGCTGCACCTGCAACAAGGTCGCCAACGTGGTATTGGTGATAACCCCGAACTGGCGCGCGTCATGCGTTATCACGAAGGCACGCTGTTTTTGCTGCGCGGAGATTACGAAACGGCGCAGCGCGTGTTCACAGGATTGGCCGTCGAAGGTTCAAACACGCAGGATTTGATGATCGGATTGGGATTGTCCGTGCTGCGAATTTCCGCCTTGCCTAAACAAATTGATCTGAACCACCGCGACCGCGACCTGATTCGTCGCGCCGGATTGGCGCAACATTACTTTGCTCAATTGAACGCCGCCGATTCGCGTTTGGAGTTCGAGCGATTGGTCAAAGATTTTCCTACCACGCCGAATGTGCAATACGCTTATGGCCGCTTTCTGATTGACTCGCGCGATGACGACGCCGCGATTGAAGCTTTTGAAAAAGAAATCGCCAACTCGCCTTCGCACGCCCTGGCGCGGTTGCAGATTGCCTACATCAAACTCCGCAACAAAGACCCCGAAGCCGGCATACAACTGGCTGAAGAAGCCGTTCGTCTGACGCCGCGATTGCCTCTGGGACATTACGTGTTGGGACGTTGTTTGTTTGAAACCGGCGACAACAAACGCGCCATCGAAGAATTGGAAATCGCCCAACGCATGGCTCCCAGCGAAGCTCGCGTCTATTACGTGCTGGCGCGCGCCTACGCCAAAGCCAATCGTAAACAAGACGCCGACCGCGCGCGCGAAACTTTTGCGCGGCTGGACAAGATGAACGAAGAAGCCATGCGCCGAGGTGACGCTCGTGGCGATGCGATTGAGGAAAAAGAGAAGCCGTAGCTCATTCATCGCTGAAGGCGATAAGCGCGCTAATGACTAATGGGCGTGTGGTTTGGCTGAAGCTTTGGGTTTGATGAGCGAAAACGAGTTTCGCGTCAGCTTTTGATAGTCCGACGCCGACTCTTTGATTTCGATGAATTGGTTCGCGGCCACATCTCGAAACACCTGTCGCGTCTTGCCGCCCGGCCATTGGATTTCCAGTTCTGCAATCTTCTGAAATTTTCCCAGTCCGAAATGCTGCGCCAGCGATGAAGCGCCGAACGAACCTCCGCTCGAAACTTCACGATAACGCAAAGACTGTTTGCCGGTTGCGTCGGCCAGCGTCAGTTTGATCTTGGCGCCGATGGCTGCGCGATTGGATTTTTCGCCGACCAGTTTGATCGAAAACCAGTTCGTATTGTCCGACAAGCTGCCAGCTTGTCGCTGTTTGCTGAGATCGCTCTTCGTAAAAGCTTTCGACAAGCTGGCTGTTTGTCGAACTGTCGGATTGGCGAACAACGCTTTGTTGTATTTATCACCGGGAATGAAGCCGCCGACGTTGACGTACAAATCCTGATCGCCGTCATTGTCCAGATCGCCGAATCCCACGCCGTGACCTTTTTGCAGATGACCGGTTCCCATTGCCGCCGTCACATCCGCAAAGCTTTTTCCTTCGCGATTGCGAAACGCAAAATTCGGCATCAAGGCTGCGTACGAAGGCGCTCCGGTCCCCAGGTACACATCCAGAAAACCGTCGTTGTCGAAATCGCCAAAGTTTGCGCCCATCGTCGGCACGACCTTCGCCAAACCGACCGCCGCCGTCACATCGTCAAATCCACCGCGTCCATTGTTGCGGTAGAGCTTCATGGTTTCGGCTTGCGGCGGCAATCCCAAGAATTCACGCGCGACTTCCGTCACCGAAGGCACAAAACTGGCGACAAACAGGTCCAGCCAACCGTCGTTGTCATAATCGAAAAACCACGTCGGAAAACTCATGAGCGGTTTGCTGACGCCCAGGCGCGCGGCGACTTCTTCAAATGTGCCATCGCCTTTGTTTCGGTACAAAAAATTGTCCTCGCCGTAATTCGACACGTACAAATCGGCAAAGCCATCGTTGTCGTAATCGCCCCAGGTCGAACCTTTTGAAAACCCTGTGCGGCCCACTCCGGCTTTGCGCGTCACGTCTTCAAACGTCCCGTTTCCGCGATTGCGAAACAACTGACTGGGAGTTTCTTCGTGCGCGATGAACACGTCCAGCCATCCATCGTTGTCGAAATCCGCCCACGCCGCCGAATGCGTGCGGTGGTCTGCGCTGAGCAATCCGCTCGCTTCAGTGACATCGCTGAATGTGCCGTCGCCGTTGTTTCGCAATAGCGAATTGCGCATCGGGAATTCCCAGCCACCGCGCATGACAAAAATGTCCAGCCAGCCGTCGTTGTTGAAATCCGTCTGGATGCAATTGATGCCGCCGATTTGATCGCTCAATCCGGCTTTGTCGGTTTGATCGCTGAATGTGCCGTCCCCGTTGTTGCGGAAAAACTTCAGCGATTCGCAGGCGTCCACGCTGCTGATGACCACGTCCAGCAAACCATCGTTGTCGAAATCATCCAGAATCGTGCCGCCCGCTCCGCTGATGCGATCCACGCCGACTTGGGCGGCTACGTCGGGAAACCTGGGAGCGCCGGCATCCTTGCCGGCATTTTTCTTTAGGCCTCCTGCGGAGGCGCTGCGGACTGGGAAGTCCGCGCTCCCAGTGCCAAGCGTCTGCATTGCCAGATTCAACAACCAGCGAACTTCCAGGTTGTCAGGCCGTTTGGCCAAAAAGCTTTTGAAATGTCTGACCGCCGCCGAAGACCCCGCCGTCAATTTGTGCTGCGCCTGTTTGGTCAGAGGGAAGATGCAGGTTTCGGCGTTGTGATTGTGGACGCAATTGTCCAGTTCGCCTTTTCGCAAATGCGCAACGCCCAGAATTTCGTCCAGGTAAACCAGGTCTTCGGAGTATTGGGGATTCGCCACCAGAGCTTTGACCAACGCGGCGCGCGCGGATTCAAAGTGTTTGATGGCGTTGGTCATCTCGCCGCGATACGACCACAACTGGCCGAGTTCGTTGTGCAGTTGCACAATTTCGAGGAGATGCCGATTGGCTTCGACGGATTTTTCCAACGCGGACAGATACCCTTCGGCGGACAGAAAAGCGCGACGTTCGGCATCCTGTTTGGCCTGGCAGATGGATTTCAGATCGAGCGCATCCGGCATCTTGAATGCGCGCGTGATTTCGACTCGCCCGGAAACTTCCAGCACAGTTTGGTAATCGCCTGCGCCTTCGACACGCCGATTCCAGCTTTGATCCTGTGGCGCACGTGATTGCGCGTCAGAAAGCTGGATCATCGCGAACGCCAGCAAAATCAACACCGCAGATATACGAAATGTTCTGTGTTGTAAGTACATGGTTGCTGCGACTTCGGCTTGGGGCAGGAGGCCTTTTCGTAATAGGCGGCCTCCTGCAAGCCGTCGTTCTTCCACGCGGAGCCATTACTTCGGCGTTACCTTGGGAGTCACATGGATCAGAGCGCCGGGATTGGCGTCTTCCAGCAACCACAGCGAACCGTCGGGTGCTTGGGCCACATCGCGAATCCGTTTGCCGATTTTCCAGCGTTCGGCTGTTTTGGCTCCGCCCTTGCCGTCGAAGGTGATGCGAACGAGCGACATCGTCGCCAGGCCGCTGACAAAGCCACTGCCATCCCATTGCGGAAAAGTTTTGGTACCGCGATAAAACATCAGGTTGCCCGGCGCGATCACTGGTGTCCAATAGAGAACCGGCTTCACGAAATCAGTCCGCGTGTCGTGACTGGGAATCGGCGTTCCGTTGTAATTCTTGCCGTAAGAAACGAGAGGCCAGCCGTAGTTTTTGCCCTTCTCGATCAGGTTCAACTCGTCGCCGCCGCCGGGGCCATGTTCAAGCTCCCATAATTCACCGGTGGGCGAAAACGCCAACCCATACGGCGCGCGGAAGCCGCTGGCCCAGGTTTCTGAGGGCGTCAGGTTGGGGCCGGGAAAGGTATAGGTGCTCACCACTTTCGCGGTCTTGGCCATTTCGGTGTCCTGCGGCGGATCAATCAGCGAAATGGTCGAAGCTCCGGTTTTGCCGTAATTGGGATTGCCCGGAAACGGTTTGCCATCCAGCGTCAGGCGCAGAATCTTGCCTACCGGCTGGTCTGGGTCTTGGGCTGGAGTCATGCGCTGGCGGTCTCCAACCGACATGAATAGAGATTGGCCATCGGGCGCGAAAGCGATCTGCCCGCCTGCCTGGCCTCCCTTGCCTCTGGGCATCTGGCGCCACAGCACAGTGAAATCCAGCAAGCGATTCCGTCGGAAGTCCAGCTTGGCGCGCGCCAATGCCTGGCCTCCGCCGTAATCACCCGGCTCGATATAGGTGATGTAGACGCTTTCGTCAGTGGCAAAATTGGGCGAGACGAAAATGCCCAGCATGCCGTTCTGATTTTGCCAGTAAACGGGAGGCGTATTGCCCAAGGGCGCGATCTTTTCTCCCTGCGCTGAGACCAGCCAAATCGGCCCGATCTTTTCAGTCACCAACATGCGCCCGTCCGGGAGGAACGCAATTCGCCAGGGCAGCCCAAACGTAGCGGTCGTGGTCAGTTCAAAAGGCAGTGTCGCTTCGGCTTGCTGCTCGCCCACATTGGTTTGAGCCAAAACAGCCCCCGACACCAACGTGAGAAGCAGCACTGCTCTCGCTAATTTCATCATTGTTATCATTCTCCTTATTTCCAGTTTGAAAGACGGTGTTCAACACCAGACTCGACAAAAAAGTTTGCGTAACGAATGTCGGCATTTCTATAAACAGGCCGTGCCTCTGGCGCCAATTCCCAAACAGGCTCTCAAGGTTTTATGCCGGTCAGCGGCGGCGGCACTCCTCTCGCCTCAAGTTTGTCTGCCATTTGTTTGGCCCCTTCCCGCAACCACGGCGTGTCATCTGGGTTCAATGGTTCGGTGATGAAAGAGCTTCAATCTTGACCCTTCAGACCTCCAAATCTCGTTGATGCTCAGCTCGCAACTCTTCAACCGTAATGTTTCGGGTTTGTGCGATGTGGCGCAGCAAATCCAGCGGTTCGATAACCTTCAAAGGGCGGAACTGTTGACGAAACTGTTTGCATTCATCGGAGTGGCCGGTATTGAGGCTGAGAAGGTCTTTGTCACGGCTGACCAGGAAATGAGCATCAACAGCGCCAGCGAGATTAACGTACTGCTCATCATCTTTATCGCGTGAATAAGTGAATTTCTTCGGAACGGAACGGAACGGACGAACTCACCAACCTCTCGCAGTTGATCCAGAAATGAACTCACCAATTCATCAGTCAGGGTGACAAACGAAGCACGTATTTTGGGACGATTGAGAACCTCCGTCAGTTCTTCCAGCACATCCTGAGAAAGAAACAGTCGCACATAACCGCTTCGGGCGAGCCAGAGACAGGCTGCTGCGGCACTCTTTTCTTTGGCGGCGGCCACAAGCAACACGTTGCAATCATAAACGACCCGTAGCTTCGTTTCGGCGCTCATCCCAGTCACTTTTGCTGTTTGGCTTGCTGTTTGATCTGAAAAACTTCCTTGCGAGCTTCGGTGAAAAGTTCGTCGAGTTCGTCTTCTGAATAGCCCTTCGCTTCGACTTCGGCGCGGAATGGCGCAAGGATTTCATCGAGTGTTTTCAGCTTTGGAAAATGATCTTCCTCGGCCATTGCACGCAGGTATTCATCCAACGACAACTTGTGCGCGGCAGCTTTTTCCGTCAGCAATCGCGCCGTTTCCCGTCCGATTTCAATCTGTATGGTCTGCAAATTCATTTGCTGTCCTTTCATTTGCGCGCGAATGTACTCCGCCAATTCCCACAAAACAACCGTTTGAACGTGGAAGCTTGCAAGGATAACTTGTCTCAGTTGCCGCCACTGTTTCTTGCCTCAATGCGGTCGGCCAGTTCTTTGGCCTTTTCCCGCAGCCACCGCGTGGGATCGTTTTTCGCCCGTTCGCGCAACAGCACCAGCGTGTCAGGATCATCCGGCCAACCACGTGTGATGGCTTGCAGCGCGACATCACGCACCCCACTTCGCCAATCTTCCCATTCAGCTTCAGGAGTCGCGTCATTCACCGCGCGATCTTTGAGAATGGTCAAAGTGTCGGGATCGTCTTTCCACCCGCGCGCGAGTTCTAGCACGGCGGCTTGACGGACATTGCTGGTGTCATCCTTCGCGGCGCGCACCGATTCAAAGTGTTTGATGGCGTTGGCCATCTCGCCGCGATACGACCACAACTGACCAAGTTCGTTGTGCAGCCAGATGATTTCAATCTGCTGGCGACTGGCTTCGACGGAGTTTTCCAGGGCGGACAGATAGCCTTCGGCAGAAAGAAAGGTTCGCCGTTCAGCGTCCTGTTTGGCCTGGCAGATGCTTTTCAGATCAAGCGCATCCGGCATTTTGAACGCACGCGTGATTTCCACGCGGCCAGAAACTTCCAGCACATTTTGATACTCGCCCGCACCATCAACGCGCCGATTCCAGCTTTGATCCTGTGGCGCGCGGTTTTGCGTTTGCACGCCGGTCGTCTGCATCAACGACACCGCGAGAAGGGCTGTGAGGTAAAATGGAATAAAAATTTTGCGCGGCATTTGCATTCCAGCGACCTCGCATTACTTCGGCTCTATGCTTTCTTTATGCATTTTTTTGTTTGTCGGGTTCCTGAAAGTGTGTTTCTTCATTAGGCGTCAACTCTTCGTCAACCCCCACAGGCAGGTCAAATTCTTTAGCGCGACGCAGAATTTCTCTTGCTACTTCGTACTTGGCCGCATCAGGAAGTGTCTCGAATGAAAAGAGGATTTGTTGAATCGCTGGGTCCAGGGTTTTCTTGTTGAATGACGCAAAGGTTGAGCTAAATTCACGTGTTGGATAGCCTGAGCTTCCATAATCTGTATAGATTCCTGTGTACCCAATCCTTAGAAAAACGAGTTGATAAAATAGAACTAAAATGGTCGAACACTGAATAATGTGATTTTGGATTTCAGCCCAATTTACCCTTCCCCCATGAGCAAATTTGTTTCTAAGTTCTCCATAAGCTTTGACCAAAGCTGGCTCAATTAAACCTGCATTTCGGAATGCAATCAGAAAATCTTTCGCTCTGCGTCTTTTCATATTGCTGATTGTACTGGTGAGCCTTGCGCGGAAATTAGTATCTAGCTCGGATATTCCTTTAATTAACTCAAGAACCTTTGAAATGTTGTTTTCAAGATTCTCGTCTGTCTCAAAGTCTGTTCCGAATTCCTCAGCAAGTAGAGATTCGATTGAAACGGATAATGTCAAAGCTTCCACGTCGAGTGATGACATTCCAGACGAAATAACAGATCGAACGAGGCTGCTTAATGAGCACGGCTTACTGTTGCCATTTTTCATCTCAAACAATAAGTATTTCTCAAACAGCTTCCAAATCTGATCACCGGATTGATTAAGAGATATGGGAGGGCCAATTCTAGTTCTCTCTGTACTTTTTGAAGTTGCGTGGAGTCGTACCTCCTCTAATGACTTATCCCGAATTTCGAGCATTGACCAAGACTGAATACTGCCACTAACAAAGTGGAAGGCTTCGATTATGTTAGTTAACATATTTTCGGTAAAATCTACTTTGTCTGATGTCGCAGTTAGAATCGTGATTCCAGAGTCTTTCTCGACCTCAAAATCAATGTCGCAGGCGGTAAACCTTGCGATCTTCAAATCCTGACTCCGATTTCGTAGTTGACCAGCAACCTGCGTTTCTGTACTCACTAAGGTATTCGTTGGGATTCTAATATCACGGTTAAAACTCAACTTCAGATAAGACTTGCTAGGCGCTGAAGAGATTTTATTGCTATTAACTAACTGTGCTGCTTTGCCAACTATCACTGTACCGCCTGGCCCAGAACTTCGATCTGGGAGTATGTCCTTTGCTTCCCAGTTACGTCCTTGAATGTCTGTCGCCCTTAGGTTGTAGTAAAACCGCTTATCAATAAGTTCTCCCGCCTTCCAATTCAAGGACTCAAAAACCTCTTGTAGCGGAATTGAATCAGGAAAATAAAGTTTGATTTCAAAGTAGTCGTTTTCATTGAATGATAAATAACCCGAACCTTTGTAGGTTTGTCGTTCAGCGTCAATCTTACTAGGACTGAGTTCTAGGGACGGACAATCTAAAACAAATTGACCATCAAGAATTTTTTGCACTTCTTCTTTTTTCAAAATCATAATGGCGTATTTACCTGTCTTATAGCACTTATGTGGTAGAGCGCCCATTCGAATCAGCTTGAATGAGATGACTCAGCATAAGTGTGCTGGGTTGACCGGACGCCATTGCTGGCGCAATTGTTTTCGGCGGAAACTCCTACCTCTTGGTCAGGGGTATTGCCGTCACGACTTGGCTGGACTGCTAGATGCGAATAAAAGCCCGCCAGCTAAAGATTACGGCTCAACGGTGAAGGTTTGCGAACGCGTGACGCTGGTTTGGCCATCCTTGACTGTGATCTTCAGCACATAGGTTCCCGGATTCAGGCCGTCAATCGGCAAGGCGCTGGCGTAGGCGATGCGGCCTTGGGCGTCGGGCGCGCCTAGCTTCAAGGGGAAATCCGCAACCATCGTTTTGCCTTGTGTGACTTGCAGCGTGAATTCCGAAATCGGTTTGGAGCCTTTGGTCAAATCTTTGGGAAGATAGACCACAAAATAAAATCCCATCTGTTTGGTGGCGGATTTTTTGAAGGCTTCACCGAGGTTCGGGTAAATCATGATGTCGCCAACCTGGAAAAAGCTGTCTTTGTTTTGGCTGGCCGGAGATTGTTCGGCGCGTTGGATCAAACTGACTGTGCTCAATCGCAAACTGGTTTCGTCCGGCTCTGAAATTTCGATGGTCGAACGTTGCACGCTGGCTTTGCCGGTGGGCGCGTCGTGAGCGATGGCTTCGATGTCGTAACGTCCGGGTGGCAATTCGGCTTCGCGGTAAAACAGCATCTGTCCTGCGCGCGTGGCGTTCAATTTATCCAGCGGGCCGGTCAGCGCGTATTGGCGGCTGAGTTTGGCGACCACTTGTTTCGATTCGTCCTTGATCAGCGCCAGCACTGTGAAATCCGTGGCGAAGGTTTTCTTTTCACGGTTTTCGACAAAGGTGAAGGCGTTCATTGGCGCGGCGACTTCGACGACTGTTCGCAGCTTGCGTTCGGCGTCAGGGAAATTGAAACCCATCATGCGCATCGGAAAGGCTTTGGCCGGATTCGGTTTGTTCAATTCCACCAGCGCAGCCGATTCGTAATACAGCATCGGCACGTAGCCCGTGGCGTTGACGGCGAAATATCCCTTGCGTGTTTGCACGTCGTAATCGCCTTTTTTCAGTTTGACCGAAACCTGGCGGAATTTGCCGTCCACGTTCTGGTTGGTCGGCGAATAAGTCAGCAGGTAATAACTGTGCAAATCCTCGTCCACCTGAGCCAGTTTGCCTGCGATGTTGCTGGTGTCGCCGATGAACGTGCCGCCGGTTTCCTGCGCCAGTTGCATCAATCCGCTTTGCGGATTGAGCCTGATCAGGTCTTCGTTGCGTTCCAGCATGGCGGTCATGGGTCTGCCGGTTTCAGGACGGCTCGGATCGGCGTCAACGCGGCGGCGACCGAGCGCATTGATTTCGTCGCGGGTTTCCTGATTGGGGCTGATGGCGCGCAAGCCTGCGGAATCAATCGTGTAAATGCTGACGTTCAACCGATTGGCCTGGTTGATGACCGAACGGAAATGCGCCGCGACGTTGGGCGGAATGGACAGACCTTCTGAAAAGAAAACAACCGCTTTGCGTCCGGGCAGGTTTTGCATTGAATTGACTACGGCCAGCAATCCGTTCGAAGTGGAGTACCCTTGAGAATCGCGTTCCAGCACTTCAAAGGTTTCCAGCGTGCGCCGCGTCATTTCAGCGAATTGCAAATCCACAGAAGCCGCACCTGCCGCTGAACCGGCGGCTCCAGCGGCTGCTGCATTGCCGGAAGCTCCGGCTGCCGCAGCCGCCGAAGAGCCGGATGAAACCTGTTGCTGCAAATCGGCAATGCGCTGATTCTGGCTGCGCGCCTGTTCGGCGGTGGAAGTGAACACAGCTGACGAACTGGCTCCGGCGCGATCAATGGCTTCGCGGATCAAGCGGTTGTCAGTGGTGTAGTTCTGAATGACTTTCAGCGCCAGATCAATCGTAAACACGCCCATGTAATCGTCCGGGCGGGCGTTTTCGCCGACGTAACTTCTGGCAGCGTCGCGCGCTCGCGTGCGTCCGTCTTGCGACAAACGATCAAAGACAATCGCAATGGCGCTGACGCCGATTTCAGGTTCGCCTGTGGCCAGATTGGTGGCTCTTGGAGTTACTGGCGCAGCTTCTTTTTTCTCGCCAGCGGTTTCGGCAACGGCGGCGGCTTTTTCGCGCGTCACCAGACGGAACGATTCGATTTGTTGGCGCTGGCCGTCTTCGGAAACTTCAAAATCGGCAGCAGCCAGGTCTTTGACGACGCGGCCTTTTTTATCTTTGACCACCACGTCCAAAATGACTTCGGCGGTTTTGAGCGAAATTTTTTGATCCTGTGACGGGTCCTGGGCTGCGACTTGAAAGGGCAACGACAACGTCAACGAAACGATGAGCAGCAAGGCGGTCAACGATCTTTTCATGTCTGATTCCTCTTGGACGAACTATTTTTGTTTGAAATGAGTGACAGTCGGCGTTCTCGCGCTTAGAATGCGCGCCGCCGCGTCGAAAGGTAACATCAAAATCGCAGTAACCCAACCAGTGACGAATACATGAAGAAGAAAGTCACCATTCGTGATGTGGCCGCCAAATTGGGATTGTCGGCGATGACGGTTTCGCTGGCGTTGCGCGACAACCCGCGTATTCCGGCAGAAACCAAACGCCGCATTCGCGCGACTATGGACAAGCTTGGGTATACACCCAGCCCAGTGGCGCGCGCGTTGGCGACAGGCCGGTCGAATCTGCTGGGGGTGATTGTTCCGAACAGTTCCGATCACTATTACGCCGAAGTCATTCGCGCGATTGAAGACCACGCCAGCGCCGCCAACTTTCATGTCTTGCTGGCCAATGGGTCGTATGAAATGGAGCGTTACACCGACCGCGTGCGCGATATGATGAGTTTGCACGTCGGCGGCATCATCGCCGCGCCGCCGTTCACCAGCGACAAACCGAAACTGCCGCCGTTTTGGCAAAACCTGCTCAGGAAAGACGCCGAATTCGATGTGGTGCTGGTCAACCGCGAATTGCGCCCGCCGATCTTTCACCAGGTTGCGCCCGATTACGCCGACGGAGTTCGATTGGTGGTCGAAGCATTGGCCGAACGCGGGCATCGCCGAGTGGCCTATGTTTCAGGCCGTCCGGCGATGTTGCCGATTCGCCAGCGATTGACGGCATTCAAACGCTTTACGCGACAACGCGGCTTTGTGCAGGACGATGCGTTGATTGAACACTGCAACCTGACTTTTGCCGGAGGCTATGAAGCCGGTCGGCGATTGTGGGCGGCGAATGGCGTAAAGCCTTCGGCAGTGGTCGCCTTCAGCGATGTCGTCGGCGTCGGGTTGTTGCGGTTTCTGGACGAAGCTGGCGTTCGGGTTCCCGACGAAGTTTCGGTCGTCAGTTTTGACGGCACGGCGGTCAGCGAATTCACGCACACCAGCCTGACTACCGTCGTCACGCCGATGTATGAAATCGGAAGGCAGGCCTATCAGATGTTGATCGGGGCCATGAATGGCGAGTTCAGTGAAGCGCAAAGTCTTATTTTGCCGGTTGAATTGAAGCTGCGTGAATCTCTCGGAGAGGCGCGTAAGAAATCAGCTTGACAGATTTTTATCGCCTGTGGTCTATTTCGCGCCGCGCTTAGTTTACCGGTAAACCAACTTCGTCCGCCGGAACCCATCTGACAATTATTTTGTTTGACCTGGACAGGAAACGCGATGATTTCACGCCGCGAATTTTTCACCGTGCCGATTGCCGCGGTTTCGGTTGCCGCGCAGCTCAACGCCGCTCCGAAACCTGCCTACAAAGCTGGTGGAATCAAGCTCGGATGCCAGACCAACGCCTGGCGAATTGACGCTTCGAATTTCGACAATGTTCTGGCTGTGCTGCGGACGTTGAAAGAACTCGGCTACGAAGGTTTCGAGACAGGGTTTCGCAACGTGCAAGGCCAGTTTGCCAACTCCGCCGCTGCGCGAAAACAGATCGAAGCCACGGGGCTGAAGTTTCTTGGCTGCCACGTCTTTTTGGACAAATACGACGAACAGACTCAAGTCGCGCCGCTGGATTTGGTGCAAAGGATTGCCGATGGCGCGGCTTCGCTCGGAGCCGAGCGATTGATTTTGAGCGGCGGCGGGTTGATCCGAGATGGCAAAGTCGCGGCGGACGCTTTGAAACGCAAAGCCGACGGATTGAATGCAGCCGGAAAGTATTGCCGGTCAAAAGGAATCCGGCTGGCGTATCACAATCACGGCCCGGAATTTGAAGCGGGCGGTTTGGAAATCGAAGGTTTGTACGCACACACCGATCCGGCGCTGGTGGACTTTCTGCACGATTTTGGCTGGGCGTTTTACGCCAAAGCGAACGTGCCTTCATTTTTTGCCAAACATCACAAACGCATAGTCGGCATGCATCTGCGCGATTTCAAAAACGGCGAACAGGTTCCGCTTGGCCAAGGCCAATTCCCGATTCGTGAATTGGCCGTTGCGATCCAAAAAGCGAAATGGTCGGGGTGGGCGATCAACGAAGAAGAGCGGCTGAGCGGCGAAAAGCCTGGCGAAAAGGCCGTCGCTCCGGCCAGGCAAACGATGAAACAGATTTTCGACAAATGACAGCGTTCAGAGTACCAGCTTTAGCTGGGTTGCGCGCTTCGCGCGCTTTCCGCCAGAAGGCGGTACTCTGAACAAATTCTTCGACAGGTTTTAGCGATGAAGCGAAGAGAGTTTTTAACTGGCTCCAGTGCAGCGGCTTTGACTGCCGCTTCATATTCGCGCGTCGTCGGAGCGAACGACCGATTGGGAATGGCGCTGGTTGGCAGCGGACGCCGTGGCCGCGAAGTGATGAAAGCGTTTTTGGCAACCGGCAAAGCCGAGCTTAACTGCATAGCCGATGTGTACGACGTGCAACGCGGACGTGCGCGCGATTTTCTGAGCGTCAAACCGCCGGAAGTCGTCGCCATCGAAGACGCCCTGAGCCGAAACGATGTGGACGCCGTGTTGATCGGTTCGCCGGATCATCTGCATCTTTCGCAAACGCTTACCTGCCTGAAAGCCGGAAAGCACGTGTACCTGGAAAAACCGACTTCGCACAATTTTGAAGAAGGCGCGAAGTTCATCGCCGCCGCCAGGCAATTCAAAAACGTCGTCATCCAAACCGGCACGCAACAACGCAGCGGAGCGCATTACGCTCGCGCCAAAGAAGAGATTTTTGACAAAGGCAAACTCGGCAAAGTCGTTTTCGCGCGCGCCATCTGGCACGACTTTCCGTGGCAGCGGCGCAAGATCGAACCGCAGCCGAAACCGGCGGGGCTGGATTGGGAACGTTTTCTGGGGCCAGCGCCGAAAGTGGCTTACGACTGGATTCGCTACGATTCGTGGCGCTATTTCCCGGATTACGGCGGAGGTTTGCTGGCGGACATACTGACGCATTGGGCAGACGTGGCGCAGTGGATGATGAACGAATCGCGTCCGTTGAATGCGACGGCTACGGGCGGCATTTACCAGATGAAAGATGGTCGAGTGAATCCAGACACGGTCAACGCCGTGTTGCAGTACGCGGGAGGAAACAACGGCAACTGGAATTTGACCTTTGAATCTTCGGTGCTTTCGATTCGCAACGAACGTCCGGGCGTGTTTTTTCAAGGCACGGAAGGCACATTGGAAATCACGCGCGCCGAATACGTTTTCACTCCGAACAAGAGCGATGCGCAAATCGTTAAAGCGGAAGGAAACCTGGAAATCGCCCACACAACGAATTTCATTGAAGCTGTGAAAACCGGCAAACGTCCGAGCGCCGATATTCAAATTGGAATTGAAGCTTGCAACCCTGTGCATCTGGCGAAAGCGGCGTATTGGAAGAAACGACGCATGAGGTTCGACACCACGGGAATGAAGATCATTGAAGATGTTTAGTTCTAACGAGGCGGCAATATCGGTTTGAAGATGGCTTCAAGCTGACGTTCAATTCTGGAGAGTCGTTCGCCAATGGAATCTATTTTCTGGTCGAGTCTTTTGACCTCAGAGCGCAATTCGTTCTGCAAACCGTCGAATCGAGAGTCGAATCGCTTTTCCATTTGCTCCAAAAGTTTTTCAGTCGCGCGCTGGTTCAGCCAGGACGCAGCGAAAATGGCAAAGACCAGTGTGACGACGGCGACAACGGCAGAGATGATGGCAATGGTTGTATTCATAACGGTGCGAATTCTAGCCGATACCAATTGAGTTCAAAAGGTCTGAGCAATGATAGTCATTCGTCAGGAACAACCAGAAGACGTCGCCATGATTCACCACGTCGTTCATCAGGCCTTTGGCCAGGCGGCGGAAGCAAATCTGGTAGATGCGTTGCGGCGAAACGGCAAAGCAAAGATTTCACTGGTTGCCGAAGACAATGGACGTGTAATTGGTCACATCCTGTTCAGCGAAGTCACACTGGAAGGTCAACTGACAGGGATTGGACTGGCTCCGATGGCGGTTTCACCCGAACGACAGAACGAAGGCATTGGCTCCAGACTGGTCGAAGAAGGTTTGAAGCGCTGCCGCGAAGCCGGGTATCTGTTTGCAGTCGTGCTGGGACATCCTGAATTTTATCCGCGCTTTGGATTTGTCCGGGCGAGCCTGTTCGGACTCAAAAGTGAATATAACGTCCGAGATGAAGCATTTATGGCCTTGGAGTTAGCAAAAGGCTCGTTGGCGGGTTTTGCTGGGATGGTCAAATATCAACCCGAATTCAACGAAGTCTGAATCGGCAATCCGCAATGCTGATTCGTCATCCAACCATCTCTCAAGTTTTTTGAGAAACCCACAAGGAGGCAACAAATGATGCGAAAAATGATGGCGTCGGTTTTTGTCGCCACGTTTGCGCTGCTAGTTCAGGCAACGGCTTTTGGACAAGCGGTGTACGGCACGATTGTCGGCACGGCCACCGACCCGCAAGGTGCAGCCGTTGCCGGCGCCAGAGTAATCATCACCGATACGCAGCGACAGGTATCGGTGAGCACTGTCACCAATCAGGATGGCAATTTCACACAGCGCGCGTTGATCGCCGGAACCTATACCGTGCGAATCGAAGCCACAGGGTTCAAAGCCGCCGTGCAAACGATCATCGTTTCGGTTGACCAGGAATCGCGCGCGGATTTGAAACTTCAGGTCGGCGACGTATCCCAGGTCGTCGAAATCAGTGCGGAAACGCCATTGCTGAAAACCGAACGCGCCGATGTGGCGGTGACTTTTACTGAAAAGACCGTCACCAACTTGCCGCTCATCAATCGGCGCTTTTCGCAATTCGAATTGCTGACGCCCGGAGTGCAGGCGACGACTTCGCAAACGGCTTCGTCCGAAGACCCGCAAGGTTCGTTCCGCAAAGTGGTCAACGGCCAGAGCTTCGCCGGAACGACGCAACTGCTGGACGGCACTGACAACCGCGACGCCTTGCTCAGTTTGATCGTCATCAATCCGACGCTGGAATCATTGTCCGAAGCGAAGATCACCACGGCGGCTTATGACGCGGAATTCGGCGCCACTGCCGGAGTCATCAGCGTGCAGACCAAATCCGGCACGAACGATTTTCACGCAGTCGGATTCAACTTTCTGCGCAATGGCGTGTTGAACGCGCGCAATCCATTCACGCAATTCAATCCGATTCGCGGCAGCGATCGTTATATCCCGGTCACGCAGTACAACCAGTTTGGCGGAGCGGCCAGCGGCAAGATCATCGCCGACAAGTTGTTCTGGTTTGGCGATTACCAGGGGACGCGGCGCAACACAGGCGGTTCGGCGTTGTTGCGAGTTCCGTCGGCTGCCGAACGAGCCGGCGATTTGAGCGGGTTGGGATTGAACATTTTCGATCCGGCCAGCGGCGACACTCCGGCGGCTCGCACGCAATTTCCAGATAACAAAATTCCGACGAACAGGCTTTCGGCTCAAGCGCAAAATCTGTTGAAGCTGATTCCGCTGCCGAACATTGACGGCGTGACGCGCGACAACCCGAATTACGTCGGCGCGGGCACGATCAAATTCAACGAAGACATCACCAACACGCGCTGGGATTATTTTTACAGCCAGCAATTGCAACTCTTCGGACGATACAGCTTTGCCGACTATCGCCTGGATTCGCCGGGCATTTTCGGATTCGCTGCGGGCGGACGCGGATTTGACGAACAGGCTCCGTTCGCGGGCATTTCGCGCACGCGCAATCAGAGCATTGCTTCGGGATTCAATTATTCGGTCAGTCCGACCTTGCGAACCGACTTTCGCTTCGGTTGGTTCCGTTATCGCGTCAATGTGGACCCTGGCGCTGGCGAAACCACTCCGGCCAAAGACGCAGGCATTCCCGGTTTGAACAACGATTCGTTCACGGGCGGCATGCCCGCTTTCCTGCTTAACGGTTACGGCCCCGGCGGCAACGGCGGCAACCAGTTCAATTTCGGTTACGCGCTGCAATTCGCTCGTTGCAATTGCCCGCTGCGCCAGAACGAACGCGCGTTTCAGTTCGTCAACAACTGGTCGAAAGAGGTCGGCAACCACTCGTTCCGCTTCGGCATTGATTACCGCTATGCCATGAACCTGCGCATCCCGTCCGACCGTCATCGCGCGGGCGAATTGCAATTCAACGCCGCGCGCACGCAAGGCGCCAGCGGCGGCGGTTCGGCGCTGGCCTCGTTCCTGCTCGGCGATGTCAGCGTGTTTGAACGTTACGTCAGCACGATCACGGACGCTGAAGAACGCCAGAATCGCTACTTCACTTATGTGCAGGACAACTGGCGCACGACGCGCAACCTGACCATCAATTACGGCTTGCGATATGAAAACTATCGTCCGCAAACCGTGACCGGCGCTGGCAAAGGCGGTTTCGTTGACATCAAAACCGGCGAAGTGCTGGTCGCCGGCACGCAAGGCGTAGGGTTGGATTTGAACCAGCAACCGGCGAACAACCTGTTCGCGCCGCGCATCGGCATCGCCTACAAGCTAGGCGACAAAACCGTGCTGCGGCTCGGTTACGGTCGTGGATTCGACATCGGCGTGTTCGGTTCGGTGTTCGGCCACAACGTGACGCAGAACCTGCCGGTGCTGGGCATTCAGTCGAATCAGCCGGCGCGCAATTTCGATGCGGTGTTCAATCTGGCGCAAGGACCGCAAGCGCTGGATCCGGCGACGATTCTCAACAATCAACCCAAAGGACCGAATGGTCGTCCGATTCTGCCCAATGGCGTGACGGCGTTCATTCTGCCCGATCGTTTGCGATTGCCGACGACAGACAGTTGGAACGTGACTATTCAGCGTCAGACCATCGGCGACATCGCGGTCGAAGCGGCGTATGTCGGAACCAAAGGCACTCACGTCTTTGCTGGGTTCGGCGGCGATTACGATTTCAACCAGGCAACGCTGGTTGGTTACCCGACATTGACCACCAATCAACGCAAACCGTTTTTCAACAAATTCGGCTGGACGCAGAACTTCCGCTATTACGGTTCTGACGCGAGCAACAATTTCCACTCGATGCAGTTGAAGGCCGAGAAGCGTTTCTCGCAAGGTTATTCGCTGCTGACGCATTACGTCTGGTCGCGGTCGTTCCATTACACCGGAACCTACTACAACATTGACGCGACTCAGGCTTATGGCCCGAACGACAACCATCGCAGCCACGTTTACACGCTGGCCAACGTCATGGAACTGCCGTTTGGCAAAGGCCGCAAGTTCCTCAGTGGTGCAGGCAAGGCATTGGACACGGTTCTGGGTGGCTGGCAGATGAACGTCATTTATTCGTGGCAAAGCGGATTGCCGTTCACGCCCAGTTACCGCGATTGCAACGCCGACCGCGACACCGGATGGTGTCGCCCTGATCTGGTCGGCAATTGGAAACCGGACAATCCGGATCGCAACGCGTGGTTCATCACCACGGCGCAAGGCGGTTCGACGATCACTCCGTTGACCACCAACGGCCAGGCGATTGGCCCCTGGCGACGCCCGCAACGCGGAACCTTCGGCAACGTCGGACGCAATCGTTTGCTGGGGCCTAGCTTCCAGCAATTCGATATGTCGCTGCAAAAAACGTTCAACGTCACCGAACGTTTCAAAGCGCAATTCCGCGCCGAAATGTTCAACGTGCCGAACAAGGTCAACCTGGCCAATCCGAATGCCTGTGTGGATTGTCCGGGAACGGCAGGCCGCATCACCAACATCTTCCAACTGGCCACCATGCGCCAGATGCAGTTTGGTTTGAGGCTGTCTTACTAACTGAGTAGTCGGGAGTCGGGAGACGGTAGTCGGTAGATTTTTCAAACGCCGACTACTGACTTCCGGCTACCGACTCCTTTCCTGATGGTCAAAACGATGACTAGCTCTTCAGTGAAACTTGCAGTTCAACCGGCGACTGTCGCCGAACCGATTCACAAAAGCGATTCCGTCAAACCCGGCACGTTATTCAAATCAGTGAATCCGAGCGCGACTTATACGCCGCGCTTCACCCCTGAAACGGCAAAACTCGAATGGCTGAGTTGCGGCGAATATGCGATTGAAACAGGCGCCAAGACAGAAACGCTGAGCAAAGCGAACGACGAAACCTTGTTGTTTATGTGGAAAGGCAGCGTCGAAGTCAGCGTCGGCGGAAAGACTTATTCGCTTGCGCCTTACGACACGCTTTACATTCCGCGCGGAGCCGAGTTTCAAATCTCAAACTCAACTTCTGAACCTGCGCGCGTGATTGAATGTTCGGCGACGGCGGACAACGTGCATCCGGTGCATTATTCGAACTTTGCCGAATACTCCAAACGCGAAGACCGCATTCGCCACCTGGCTGGCAAAGATGTCTTTATGATGTTCGACGTACCCGAGGCCGCCGACAAACTCATCGCCGGTTACACGTTCTTCCAGCCGTATCAACGTTCCTGGCCGCCGCACAATCACACCGATCAGGAAGAGACTTATATTTTCATCAAAGGCCACGGCGCGATGGAAGTGTACGAATCGCCGGAAAAACTTTGTTTCGTGACTTCAGTCAACGAAGGCGATCTGGTGACGATCCCGATGATGAATTACCACCCGGTCTTTTCGCAGGATTCGCCGCTGGAATTCATCTGGTGCATCGCGGGCGCGCGGTATTGGGTGGGCGATAAAAACAAAGACTTCATGGCGGGCAAAGGCGACGCCATCACAACCTAAGTAAACAGTAGACAGTAGACAGTAGAAAAACAGCTATCTGACTACTGACTACTGACTACTGACTACTGACTACTGACTACTGACTACTGACTACTCTTCATTATGTTTGTTACTCACCTTGAATGCTCGAAGACGGGCAAGAGCTACGAACCCAACAAAATTTACAACCTTTCTGAAGCGGGCAAACCGTTGCTGGTTCGTTATGACTTGAAGCGCGCGGCGCAAACGCTGACCAAAGACAGTTTGAAGGGGCGTGTTTCTTCGCTCTGGCGCTATCGTGAAGTGTTGCCGGTCGTCAGCGATGAAAACATCGTCACCCTGGGCGAAGGCTGGACGCCGTTGCCGCGCGCCAAACGGTTGGGCGCGCTGTTGGGAATGCCGGAGCTTTACATCAAGGACGAAGGCGCAAATCCGACCGGCTCGTTCAAGGCGCGCGGGCAGACGGTGGCCATTTCGATGGCCAAAGAATTGGGCGTCAAAAAAGTCGCCATTCCCACGGCGGGCAATGCGGGCGGCGCGATGGCGGCGTATGCAGCGGCGGCAGGATTGGAAGCGCACGTCTTTATGCCGCGCGACACACCCGCAGCCAATCGCATTGAATGCCAGCAATTGGGCGCGCACGTGACGTTGATTGACGGGCTGATTACCGATTGCGGCGCCGAAGTCGCCCGCCGCAAAGAAGCCGAAGGCTGGTTCGACGTGTCCACGCTCAAAGAGCCATACCGCATCGAAGGCAAAAAAACGATGGGTTATGAATTGGCCGAACAGTTCGGCTGGGAATTGCCCGACGTGATTTTGTATCCGACCGGCGGCGGCACTGGGCTGGTCGGCATGTGGAAAGCCTTCGATGAGATGGAAGCGATGGGCTGGATTGGCAGCAAACGTCCGCGCATGTTTTCCATTCAAGCCACAGGTTGCGCGCCGATTGTTCGCGCTTACGAAAACGGCTGGGACGAAGCGCCGGAATTTGAAAATGCGCATACGGCGGCTTCGGGGCTGCGCGTGCCGCGCGCGATTGGCGATTTCATCATGCTCGACATTTTGCGAACGAGCGGCGGCGGAGCCATTGCCGTTACCGATGAAGAAATGATCGCCGACACCAAAATCGTCGGCGCGGCGGAAGGCATCTTTTGTGCGCCCGAAGGCGCGGCATGTTTTTCGGCGTTGAAAAAACTGCTCAGCAGCGGGCAAGTGTCGGCCAACGAACGCATCGTGCTGTTCAACACTGGCACGGGTGTCAAATACCTGGAAGCTTACGGGTTGAAAGAGGCGCGCTAGCAAAACTCTGTTCCATCCACGAAGTCACACGAAGAAGCACGAAGTCTGGCAGCTTCCTTCGTGATCCTTCGTGTGGCTTCGTGGAGAAAATGAATGGCTCAAGCAATTGAACAATCATCTCAATCCGGGGTAGTTCAGGTGATGCCGCCGCTTCACCGGCAGGTGCGCTGGTGGATTCTTGGCTTGCTCTTTTTTGTCACGGTCATCAACTTCGTTGACCGGCTGACGCTTTCGTTCGTTGCTCCGGTTCTGCGTGACACATTCAAGCTGACGAATCAGGATTACGGCTTCATCGTTTCGTCGTTCGTCTTCGGGATGATGATTGGCGAATTTCCGATGGGCTGGTTGATGGATCGCCGGGGCCCGCGCTTCGGGCTGTCGTTTGCTGTCATCTGGTGGTCAATTGCGAACGCGCTGCACGCCGTCGGAATGTCAAAGTGGCATTTCAGCGCGCTGCGTTTCTGGATGGGAACGGGCGAATGCGGCAACTATTCGGGCGGCGTCAAAGTCGTCGGTCAATGGTTCCCGCCGAAAGAGCGCGCGTTTGCGATTGGCATTTTCAATGGCGCTTCGTTGATTGCGGGGATGATTACTCCGCCGTTGGTCGTCCTGATCACGCTGCGGCTGGGCTGGCAAGCTGCCTTTCTGATTCCCAGTCTGATCGGCATGCTTTGGGTTTTCTTCTGGCACAGTTATTACCGCGCGCCTGAACAACACCCGCAATTGACCGCCGCCGAGCGCGATTACATCAACGAAGGCCGTGAGGAAGAAACCGGCCAGGCGCCGACCAGTCTGGAACTGTTGCGGTTGCCGCAGACCTGGGGGCTGATGCTGTGCCGTTTGCTGGTTGGGCCGGTGATTCAGTTTTATCTCTTCTGGCTGCCGGAATATCTCTACCGTTCGCGCGGGTTGACGTTGGCGGCAATTGGCTTCGTCGCCGTGCTGCCGCCTATCTTCGGCGACGTAGGCAGCATCGGCGGTGGATGGACGGCAGGCTGGCTGATAAAGCGCGGTTACAGCGTGATCAGCGCGCGTAAAATTGTGATGTGGGCGGGTGCGGCGCTCTGCGCAATGAGCGTCGTTGTCGTGCTGGCGAATGTGCCTGTCATCTGGGGCGCGGCGCTTTGCGCGGTTTACCTGGGGCATTATGCGTTGTCGGCAAATATGTTTGCCGCCATCACCGACCTCATCCCAGGTTCAGCGACCGCGCGTGTGACGGCGCTGACCGGGATTGCCGGTGGTTTGAGCGGCACGCTTTTTCCACTGCTAACCGGGTGGCTGGTGGACAAGGTTTCCTTCAAACCGGTTTTCTTTATCGCCGCGCTGATGCCCGCGGCGGGTGTGGCGGCACTTTGGCTGCTGGCCGCGCGGAAACGGCCTGTTGCCGGGGAATGACGTTTTATGCCTGAAGTTTTAATCACTGAAAACATCATCGGCGAAGCGATGGACAAACTGCGCGAGCAATTTGATTCCGTCTTCGAGCCGAATTTGTGGAAAGAGCCGGATCGGTTGCGGGCGATGATTCCGAACTTCCGCGCCTTGATCGCTCGCAACCAAACGCAAATCACGCGCGACATCATCGAAGCCGGCGTGCGGCTGGAAGTCATCGCGCGCGCCGGCGTCGGGATGGACAACGTGGATTTGGATGCGGCTTCCCGTGCGGGAATCGTTGTCAGTTGGACGCCCGAACAAAACACGAATTCCGTCGCGGAATTGACGATTGGCTTGATGCTCAGTCTGGCGCGGATGATTCCCGATGCCGACGCACACACGAAAGCAGGCGGCTGGGATCGTTGGAAATACATGGGCGTGGAACTGTTGGGCAAGACGCTCGGCATTGTCGGGCTTGGGCGCATTGGCAGTTCGACGGCGATGAAAGCGCGCGCCTTGGGCATGGAAATTTTGGCCTACGATCCTTACGTTGAACCCGATTCTTTGCGCGCGATGGAAGTTCGCGCACGGATGACCAGTTTGGAAGAAGTGCTTTCGCGTTCGGATTTCGTTTCGCTGCACCTGCCGGAAAATGACGAAACGCGCGGAATGTTTGGCGCGGAACAATTCGCCCTGATGAAACCGAGCGCCTATTTCATCAACTGCGCGCGCGGCGGAGTGGTGCAGGAAGACGCCTTGCTGCGCGTCTTGCAGAAAAAACGCATCGCTGGCGCGGCGCTGGAAGTTCGCAAAATAGAACCCGCTCCGCCGAGCGAATTCAATCTATTGACCAACGTCATTTTAGTGCCGCACATCGGCGCGCAAACCCACGAAGCGCAACGCCGCGTAGTGACGACGGTTTGCCGTGACGTAGAGGCGATTCTGCAAGGCGGAGAAGCAAAGTACTTCGCCAATTTCAGTAAACCAAAAGGAAGACTATGAAATTGTTTCTCGATACAGCCGACGTGGCTCAAGTCCGCGAAGCGTGGAGTTGGGGCATCATTGATGGCGTGACGACCAACCCTTCGCATGTATTCAAAGCCGGGCGCAAGCCAATGGATATTTACACGGAGATTCTGGACATCGTGGATGGCCCCGTCAGTCTGGAAACCGTCACGTTGACCGCGCCGGAAATCGTTGCCGAAGGCCGCGAACTGGCCAAATTGCACAAAAACGTCGTCGTCAAAATCCCGCTCATCAAGGAAGGTCTGAAAGCCGTCAAAGTGCTGGCTGCCGAAGGCATCAAAACCAATGTCACCGTCACCTTTTCGCCATTGCAAGCCTTGCTGGCGGCAAAAGCAGGCGCGACCTATGTCAGTCCGTTTGTTGGTCGCCTGGATGCCGCCGGACATTTCGGGATGGAACTGGTCGAACAAATCAAAACCATCAATGTCAATTACGGCTTTGATACGCAGATCATCGCCGCTGCGATGCGCCATCCAACGCATGTGCTGGAATCGGCGCTGGCCGGGGCCGATGTTTGCACTGCGGCATTCGACATTCTGGATCAACTGTACAACCACCCGATGACCGACATTGTCCTGAATCAGTTTTTGAGCGATTGGGCAAAGGTCCCCAAATAGTTCGCAGTTCACAGTTCGTTGTTCACAGAGTTGAGCCGCGAACTGTGAATTGCGAACTGCGAACTGTGAACTGCGAACTATGAAAACTTATCCGCTTTACCTAAACGGCGCCTGGCATGTTTCCTCGCCGTTTTCAGAGGTCGTCAATCCGGCAACTGGCGAATCGCTCGGCCAGGTTTCGACGGTTGATCGCGCTCGTGTGGCTGAAGCAATCAGCGACGCACATCAGGCTTTTCAGTCGTGGCGCAAGCTGACCGGCAAATCGCGCGGAGATTTTTTGCTGGCGATTGCCGTCGAAGTCGAAAAGCGCAAAGACGACATCGCCCGCACCATCACGCTGGAAAACGGCAAGCCGCTTCCGCAAAGCTTCGGCGAAGTGGCGATGACTGTGGATCATCTGCGTTGGTTTGCCGAAGAAGCTCGGCGCGCGTATGGCCGCATCGTCCCGCATCAAGCCGATGGCAAACGCAATCTGGTCATCAAATCTCCGATGGGAGTGGTCGGCGCAATCACTCCGTGGAATTTTCCGCTGGTGCTGGCCGTGCGCAAGATGGCTCCGGCTTTGGCTGCGGGGAATACGTTTGTGCTGAAACCGGCGGAGCAAACGCCGCTGAGTGTGATTGCCTTTGCCGAATGCGTAGCCGCTGCCGGTTTGCCGAAAGGAGTCTTTCAGGTTGTGCTCGGTGAAGCTTCGGAAATCGGCAAAGAGTTTTTGGAAAATTCGCTTTGTCGAAAGGTGAGTTTTACCGGTTCGACCGAAGTCGGGCGTTTGCTGATTGCGGGCGCGGCAAACTCAGTCAAACCACTTTCGCTGGAACTCGGCGGCAACGGGCCTGTGCTGGTGTTTGGCGATATTGATCTGAACCGCGCGGTCGAAGGCGCGTTGATTGCCAAAACGCGCAACACCGGCCAATCGTGCATTGCGGCCAATCGGATTTACGTCGAACGTGCGATTTACGAACCGTTTCTGGAAGCGTTCACCGCAAAGATGAAGGCGATGAAGTTCGGCAACGGCTTGGAGCCGGGCGTGGAAATCGGGCCGTTGATTGACGAAGCCGGGATGACAAAAGCTCTGACACATATCGAAAACGCTGTTGCTGGCGGCGCGCGCGTGCTGTGCGGCGGCAAGCGCGCAGGCGACAAAGGCTTTTTCATCGAACCGACGGTGTTGGCCGATGTGCCCAAAGACGCGCTTTGTATGCGGGAAGAAACCTTTGCGCCTGTCGCGGCAATTGCTCCGTTCGACACTGAAGAAGAAGCAATCGCACTGGCGAACAATTCGATTTACGGCCTCAGCGCGTATGCTTTCACCGGAAATTTAGATCGCGCGTTTCGATTGATGGAAAGCCTGGAAGCCGGAACCATAGGCATCAACGACGGCGTGCCTTCCACCAGCAACGCGCCATTTGGCGGAATGAAACAAAGCGGTTGGGGCAGAGAACTGGGCAGCGAAGGATTGGACGCTTATCTGGAAACGAAGCACATTTCGCTGGGGCTGCAAATATGACCAACCAAGAATTTTTCATTTTGAGTCAATCGAACGAGATGGTGTTGTTTGAACGGGAGGCCAACGGCGAGATTATCGAAAGGCCGTTGGCTGGATGGCGGACAAGTCTGTGCAGCGCAGAGGTCAATTGCCAGCTAGGAAATTGGAATCATCAAAACGGCTCAGGAGGTTGTTTTGGCGCATTGACCGGCTTTGCTTTGCCTGATGGCGCGATTCGGGGCGTTTATGCTGCTTGGGTTTCACGTTCACGGTTGACTGCCTTGACGACTGAACAGAAAAAAGGTTTTCTCCCGCTCAGCCCGGATTTCATTGTCGAACTCATTTCTGAAACTGAAGACATGCCGTATTTTCATTTGAAAATGCAGGAATACCTTTCTTGTGGTTCCAAGCTTGGCTGGTTGATTGATCCTGAAGAAAAAGTCGTTTACGTCTATCGTCCAAACGTCGAGGTTCAGAAACTGCAAAACGTCAACGAAATTTCCGCTGATCCTGAACTGCCAGGTTTCACGCTTGATCTGACCGAAGTCTGGGAGCCGCAGCTTTGACTTTTATCAAAAGTCGAACTGATCCACATTCGACTTGTTGAAGATAAACGGAGCGCCCAGTAACACATCGTTGTCTTTCACTTCCAACCGTTTCAATCTGCCAGCATTGATTTCTTTATCGCCGAGTTTCAGTCGTCCGGCGCTCAATTCATTCGCTGCAAACACCGTCAGGTAACCCAAATCCAGAGTGTTCCACAGCACGAAACTTTCAATCACGCCGTCGTGAACGTAGGGCTTGCACAAGCTGGGAATCGAAAGGCCTATGACTTTGACATCCGCGCGTCCGGATTGCTTTACGGCTTCGGCAGCGCCGGGAACCGCTGGCGCGGCTACGCCCATAATCAATTTGACGTTCGGATAGACTTTCAAAACGTTTTGCGTTTCCTGAAACGCGCGGTCGCGGTCGCCGTCGCTGGGTTGAATGGCTGCGAGTTTGATGGCCGGATATTTTTCCGCCAAGCGCGCCTTGATGTGTTTGATCCATTCGTTTTGGTTGGCGGCGCTCAAACTGGCGGTGATGATTGCGAATTCTCCTTTGCCGCCGAGTATGCGGGCGGCTTCGTCCATCAACGTGTAGCCTATGCCTTGCGGCGTGGCTTGATTGATAAAGAAGTCGCGGGCATTGGCTTCGGCGTCGGCGTCCCAGGTCAAAACTTTAATTCCTTTGTCACGGGCTTTGCGCAGCACAGTGGAAATGGCGGCAGAGTTTTCGACGCTGACGGCTACTACATCCACGCCGCGCGTGATCCAGCCCTCGACGACTTCGTTTTGCTTGGCGGGATCGAGATCGGTCGGGCCGTCCCAGATCAAATCCACGCCGAGTTCTTTCGCCGCTTCTTCAGCGCCTTTGCGGCAACTGACAAAATACGGATCGCCTTTGGCTTTGGGCATCATGCCGACGACGGTTCGTTTGGTTGGCGCGGACATAACAGTTTGCGATTGATTGCCGGTGGTGGTCAGCGAACGAACCAGTAGCCAGTTGCTGCCCGCGATTAACAAGCCCGCCGCCAGAATCGCCGCGCAGATAAATGCAACTTGAGAGTTTTTCATATCGAGGTCTTTCGCGTTCGTAGTTCCGCCTTCAGGTGGCAGCGTTCGTTTGCCGAGTCTTTCGCCGGAAGTCGGAACCACGAACTTTTCAATGCAGATGGTCGCGATCAGCAGCGCACCAGTCAGTATGCCAGCCAGTTCCGTCGGCAGCGCAGCCAATCGCAATCCGTTTTGCAAAATGACGATGGCGAACAATCCCAGCAGCGTTCCCCAAATCGTGCCGCGTCCGCCAAAGATCGAAGTTCCGCCCAGCACAACCGCCGTAATCGCCATCAGTTCGTATCCGGTTCCGGCATCGGATTTCGCCTGGCCCAGATGTGCGACGTAAATCACTGCGGCCAGACTGGCGGCCAAACCGGATAGCACGTACGCCAGCCCAATTCGTCGCGCGACGGGAATTCCGGCAAAACGCGCGCCTTCGGTAGAAAAGCCGATTGCATACAGGCTGCGCCCAATGACCGTTCGATGTTGCAGCAAAAAGTAAAACCCTGCCGCAGCAATCAAAACCAAAGTTTGCGGCGGCAAAAATCCAAACCAATATCCTTGTCCAAAAAACAGAAACGAAGCCGGGAAGTCCGAGTAATTGGCCACGCCACGGGTGATGCCTTCCGCCAACCCACGAAAGAGCGAAAACGTGCCAAGCGTGACAATCAGCGGCGGCAATTTGAACCGCGCGATCAGCAGCGCATTCAATCCTCCGCCCAGCAAACCGACCAACAGCGTCAATGCGATACAAAGCCAGACGGGCAATCCGGCGGTTTTATGCATCCAGCCGAAGGCGATGGCTGCCAGTCCCATCATCGAACCAACGGACAGGTCAATGCCTCCGGTAATGATGACCGGCGTCAACGCCAACGCCAGCAGGCCTATTTCCACGCTCAGCCGTATGATTTCAAACCCGTTCGAACGCGAAAAGAAGTTTTCGCCGATGGCGCTGAACAACGCCACTTCGATGAACAACAGGATCAGCAGCGCCCATTCGTGATTCGGAAACAAGCGTTGCCGCAACGGTTCTTTGGTGGCGAACGGAGCGGAGTTGGTCATTTGAAGAATTGATCTGGATTGGATTTACAGCGTAAAGCGCGCGGATTATATTGGCCGCGCTTATCAAAGCAAAACGGGCAAAACGGGCAAAACGGGCAAAACGGGCAAAACGGGCAAATCGCACTAATCCCCAAAATAGCTCCAACCGGTCGGAACGTTCTGCCAGTTCGTTTTGATCAGGCTACGTTATCAATTCGGCGTGACAAGCTGGCAGCTTGGCGCGCTTTCTTTCAGGAGGAAAATCATGGATTTGACAGGAATTCTTCAAGACGCGCTCAGCGGCAACAACGTCAGCCAGATCAGCCAGGCGATTGGCGCGGACGAAAGCTCGACCAGCAGCGCGATTCAGGCGGCGTTGCCGATGTTGCTGGGCGGATTGGCGAACAACAGCGCCAGCGAACAAGGCGCGGCGGGTATTCTGGGCGCAATTGACCGCGACCACGACGGCAGCGTGTTGGACGACATTGGCGGATTGATCGCCGGTAACTTCGGCGGCAAAGCAGCCAATGGCGCGGGCATTTTGGGACACATCTTCGGCGGCCAGCAGAGCGGCGTCGAACAAACTGTCAGCCAGGCCAGCGGTTTGGATATGAACAAAATCGGCCCGTTGCTGGCGATTCTGGCTCCGATTGTGATGGGCGCAATCGGTCGCGCCCGGCACAGTGGAGAAGTTGGTACGTCCGACTTGGGCGGCCTGCTCGGTGGAGCGGCGCAATCCATGGGCGGCGGTTCAGACTTGCTGGGAATGCTCGGCGGACTGCTCGACCGCAATCGCGATGGTTCGGCGGTGGACGATGTCATGGGAATGATCGGCGGTATGTTGGGCGGACGGCGTTAATCGCTAAAACCGTAGACAGGGTTCTCAGGATTGGTTTTTATCCTGAAAAACTCTGAGAATCCTGTCTATTTTTCAAATATGTCCGACTTCAAATACCAACACGGACGGCTCAGCTACCTGAAAAAATCCACAGGGCAGGAGCGTGGGCTTGAAGACTGGCAACTGACGCGCAATCGCGACAATTCGGTGACGATGCGTTGTCTGGCAATGACCGATGATTCGCAATTCGTCCGCGATGTCACGTACACGCGCGGCAAAGACGGGCGGCCTTCGGAAGTCTTCATTCGCCTGCACGTCAGCGACCGATGGATTGGTTCCGGCTACTTTCGCATCGAAGCCAATAAATTGATTGCCGTCACCGACAGCCCCGAAACCGGCCACACACAACAAACTCTGGCCATTCCCGCTGATTCTTTTTCCATCGTTTCTCACGCCGTGATGCTGGATGGCTGGGCGATTTTCAATTACGACCGCACGCTTGGCGGCCAGCAGACGCGCACCGTGTACAACACTTCGACGCGCTGGAACGGAACCGACGGACCGCTTGGACGGCTGGAAACGGTTCGGCTGAATCTGCTCGGCGAAGAAGAACTCACCATCCCGGCGGGCACATTCAAAGCCGCCCACTTCACGATTGATTCCGATGAATTGAAAACGCCGACCGCTCATTTGTGGGTAGCAGGCGAAGACAAGATTCTGCTCCGGTACGATTGGGCCGAACTGGATCACGAATACGTGCTGACTTCGTGGAAGACTGAGAAGCGATAGCTAATTTCTGGGCGCCAATTTGGCCTATGAAAAAAGAGCAGAGTAAAAAAGAAGTTTGTAGCCGCTTTTTGGCAAAGGTCGTGAAGGAGCTTTCTGGCTGTTGGCGGTGGACAGGATACTTTCGAGACGGGGGACATGGCGGGTTCCGCTTTCGTGGTGCGTCTTGGAAGGCACATAGAGTTTCATTTGTTCTCTTCCGAGAAGAAATTCCAGAAGGACTTATTGTTCGACACCTTTGCCATAATAAATGGTGCGTGAATCCACAGCACCTAGCCATAGGAACACCTAAAGATAATAGTCTTGACTGTGTGAAGGCTGGACGCCGTAAGCAGGAAATGTGCAAGAAGGGGCTTCATTTTCTGACTGAAGACAACGTTATTATCTATAGAAAAACAGGTGGGCGTAGTTGTCGAACATGTACGCTTGAGTATGCGCGGAATAGATACCATCTTCGCAGGCAAGGCCTGCTACCGCTCAAAGAGAAGTCCTCTGATAAGGATCGCTTCCTTTCATTTATTGATCGTGAAAACAACGCTGCTGGCTGTTGGAAATGGATAGGCAATGTGCAGCACCATGGCTACGGAACATTTGCTTTTAAGAACGCAGGTTTCAAAAGCAAAGCGATCAGAGCACATCGAGCCAGTTACATATTGTTCAAAGGCGATATTCCTCAAGGAATGCTTGTCAGACACCTTTGTAACAATAAGTTGTGCGTAAATCCAGATCATCTTGAGCTTGGCACTGCTGCTGACAATAGCCGAGACTATAAGGAAGCTGGGTATGGTCGAAGCACGCACTGTCGTAGTGGCAACCATCTTCTTGAAGGGGAAAATTTGTATGTAGACCCAGATGGGGGCCGACATTGTCGTGCGTGTGAAAATGAACGTATGCGTACTCCGGAAGGCACTTACCAGCAGCGCCTCAATCGCTGGAAGCGTCTTGGTAAAGTGGATGCTGAAAAACGTGCTTCAATTCCACATTTTCGAGATAGGTTGACCCATTGTAAGCGCGGCCATCCATTTACTGAGGAAAATACTTTTGTAACTTCTGAAGGCGAAAGAGGGTGCAAAGAATGCCGCCGCTCACGTCAACAATCGGAGGAATCCAAGCTAAGGAGAAAAGCTGGGTATCTAAAGAAACGCTACAATTTGACGGATGCTCAAGCTGAAGAACTTATCGCTTCTGGCCTTGATGGGAGACGCGATAGCAAATACATAAAGGAGTTTATACGAAATATGCGGTAAGCCCAGAAGCGATCTTAAGGATTCAAGCATAATTGTTTTGCTTATGGAACTACTTATCTTTTCTAAAATTCGTAGCTTAGCTTGGGGTAAAAAGACAAAGAGACTGTATCTAAGTTTTATGCCGAACTCGTTGAGCAAACTCTCTCGACAAGTTTACCTGGCGTTGCTTATTGGATTGCTGTTGGTCGGCGGCGTTCTAGCGCAGAAAAAAGATTCGGCGGTTGAGTCGTTGCGTCCGGTAATTGTGCAAGGAGCAATGCCCGTAGAAGTCGAATTGCTGGTCAAACGGCTGGAAAACGCCAGCGAAGAGAAAGTCGGTGGTTGGATGTTTTGGCGCGGGACGGTGAATGGGTATCCGGTTGTTATCTCGAAAACGCTAAAAGGCATGTCAAACACGGCAGCGGCGACGGCGATTGCCATCGAACGGTTCAAGCCTGTCGCCATCATCAATCAGGGAACGGCGGGTGGGCACGACGCGCAGTTGAACGTGTTCGACATCGTCATTGGCGAAGCCGCCGTCAATCTGGGCGCGTTCAAAACCGGAGTTCGCCAAGCCGGGCAGGGAAGCGATTCGATGGAATGGCTTCCGATGGATTTGCTGGCTTCGGAAGGCAGCGCCGGAGAAGACCCGAACGCGCGAACCATGCGCCGGTTCAACGCCGACGAACAGTTGTTGGCCGTCGCCGACAAAGTGAAAGATTCGTATCGCAAAGGCAAAGTCGTTCGTGGCGTGATTGGTTCCAGCGACGTTTGGAACAGCGAACTTGACCGGATCAATCGTTTCCACAAACAGTTCGGCACGTCGGTCGAAGAAATGGAAACGGCTTCGGCGGCGCAGATTGCCAAATTCTTCAACGTTCCTTTTTTGGGCATTCGCGTGCTGTCGAACAACATCACGAACGGCGGAAAGTACAATGGAACAACGGCGCTGGCTTGTCAGGAATATGTGTTTGAAGTCGTGAAGGCTTACGTTGCGGCTCGGCGGAAGTAGCGATGAAAAGGAATGCAGCTTACCAAAAGAACGATGAATCAAGTTGAGCAACTTCTTCACCCGCTTGTCGGCCAATACGTTTGGGGCGTGGACTGGGATAGTCAACTCAGCCTAAGAATGAATTTTGGCTCCCCCCGTCTTCGTGTTCACAAGCCGCTTTCCTCGCGTCCAAATGAGCGCATTGTACTTGCTCGCGGAACCTGGTGGCTGTGGGCTTATTTTGCTTTGTGGAAGATTTCATTCAACGGCGAGCTAGCTGCAAAAGGAGGCACATCAAAGTCGCGTTCATCGTTCAAGAGAATCGTACGTGCGACAACGCAACTTAGCGGTCAGGTTGTGACCAGCGTCAGAGTAAAACCAAAGAGTGGCAAGCTGATTTTGTCGTTTGATCTTGGTGGGCAGCTTATCCTTCGGCCTATAGATAGACGCAAAATGCAGGATGTTTGGTTATTTTATGGTGGTGAAGATGACCCGATACTTACCGTTCGATCTGATGGAAAGTTTAGCTACGGCAAAAGTGATGCTCACGAGCAATGGTTGTCCATAACTTAAAGACACAGCGAAAGCCATGTATCAAGGCTGAGCGTTTTCGGTATTATCGGTAGCTCATCGTAAAAAAGGGAGCCACGAAGGCTCCCTTTTTACGTTTACGGCTTTGGCCGGAGTTTAGAACCCGCCGTCCATTCCGCCGCCCGGAGGCATCATCGGAGCTTTCTTGTCTTCGGGGATTTCCGAAATCAAGGCTTCGGTGGTCAGCATCAGGGCTGCGATGGAAGAAGCGTTTTGCAGCGCCGTGCGTGCAACTTTGGCCGGGTCAATGACGCCCGCCTTGACCAGGTCTTCAAAGACTTCGGTCGCGGCGTTGAAGCCAAAGTTGGCGTTCTTTTCGCCCTTGATGCGTTCGACGATGACCGCGCCTTCTTTGCCTGCGTTTTCGGCAATCTTGCGGAGCGGTTCTTCCAGAGCGCGGCGAACGATGTTGACGCCGATCTGTTCGTCTTCGTCTTCCAGTTTCAGGCTTTCCAGAGCTTTGGCTGCGCGAACCAGAGTCACGCCGCCGCCCGGAACAATGCCTTCTTCAACCGCCGCGCGAGTGGCGTGCATGGCGTCTTCGACGCGAGCTTTCTTTTCTTTCAGCTCGGTTTCAGTTGCCGCGCCGACTTTGATAACGGCAACACCGCCGACCAATTTGGCCAGACGTTCTTGCAGTTTTTCGCGGTCGTAATCGCTGGTGGTTTCTTCGATCTGACGACGGATGGTGGCAACGCGACCGCTGATGTCGGCTCCTTTGCCAGCGCCTTCGACGATGGTGGTGTTGTCTTTGTCAACGGTGACTTTCTTGGCTTTGCCCAGGTCTTCCAGTTTGACGCTTTCCAACTTGATGCCCAGGTCTTCGCTGATGACTTTGCCGCCGGTCAGGATGGCAATGTCTTCCAACATCGCTTTGCGGCGGTCGCCGAAGCCAGGAGCCTTGACGGCGCAAACATTCAACGTGCCGCGCAGTTTGTTGACGACCAACGTCGCCAATGCTTCGCCTTCGACATCTTCAGCGATAATCAGCAACGGTTTGCCGAGTTTGGCGACTTGCTCCAACAACGGCAGCAGGTCTTTCATCGAGCTGATTTTCTTTTCGCAGAGCAGGATCACAGCGTTGTCCAACACTGCTTCCATGCGTTCGGCGTCGGTGACGAAATACGGCGACAGGTAACCGCGATCGAACTGCATTCCTTCGACGACTTCCAGCAGGGTTTCCAGCGAACGGGATTCTTCGACGGTGATGACGCCGTCTTTGCCGACTTTCTTCATCGCTTCGGCAATGATGCCGCCGATGGTGTCGTCGCCGTTGGCCGAAATCGTGCCGACCTGCGCGATGGAATCTTCGTTGACCTTTTTGGCCATCGCGCTGATCGAAGCGACAGCTTGTTCAACAGCTTTTTCGATGCCGCGTTTCAAAGCCATAGGGTTGGCTCCGGCGGCGACGGTTTTGACGCCTTCTTTGAAAATCGCACGCGCCAGAACGGTCGCCGTGGTGGTTCCGTCACCGGCCACGTCCGAAGTTTTCGACGCAACTTCGCGCACCATCTGAGCACCCATGTTTTCCAGCGCGTCTTTCAATTCGATTTCCTTGGCGACGGTCACACCGTCTTTGGTGATCGTCGGCGAACCGAATTTCTTATCAATGACCACGTTGCGGCCTTTCGGGCCTAGAGTGATGGCGACTGCGTCGGCCAATTGGTTGACGCCGCGCAAAATCGCCTGACGCGAATCTTCGCCGTGAATGACTTGTTTAGCCATAGTTGTTTCTTCCTCCCAAAAATTTTGACTAAGGTTGACGCTTATTTGCCTTTGGCTTTGGCCTGGCCTTCGATCACGCCCAGAACATCGTCTTCGCGCAGAATCAGGTATTCTTCGCCATCCAGCTTGATTTCAGTTCCGGCGTATTTGCCAAACAGGACTTTGTCCCCGGCTTTGATGTCAATGGCGATGCGGGTTCCGTTGTCCAGCAATTTGCCATTGCCGACAGCGATCACTTCGCCTTCTTGCGGTTTTTCTTTGGCGGTGTCTGGGATGTACAGACCCCCACGCATTTGTTCCTGGTCTTCCACGCGACGCACGATGATGCGGTCGTTCAGCGGACGAATTGTTGTTGCCATTCGGAAAACTCCTTTCAAATTGGTAGTTTGATGGTAAATGTAAATGAAATACGTTTGGCCTTCCCTCGTTCAGAGCGCTTAGTTGAGTGTTGTTGGCTCAACTAATGTGCAGATTTGCAGTTCAAATTTGCTGGCACTCTTCAAAAGGAAGTGCGAAGTATATTTAGCGACTTAAAAACTGTCAATTCCCATAATGGCCTTTGGCAAAAGAAAGAGAGCTTGAGAGGCGAAATGCTTATAAGGAAAAGAGAAAACTGCTTTGACAGCCTGAAAGCCCGTCCATAGAATGCCGTTTCATTCACAGTCCTGCTTGATCCAAGAGAACAAATTCGATGAACATTAATCCTGATTTTCTGGAAATCCTGCGTTGTCCGTTTTGCAAAGCCCGAGTGGAGTTGAAGGCTGACGGCAGCGGATTGAAATGCGAAACCTGTTTTCGCGTCTATCCGATTCGTGACGACATTCCGATCATGATCGTAGAGGAAGCGACCATCGAAAAAGAAGTGGAATCTTGATCGCTGCGTTTGCCGTCACTTTCAAATGTTTACCGATTTCTTCCAACAACTGCCAGCGAATTCCCGCGTGTTGTTCATACGGCTTCGGAACTTGGGCGAAGCTGTGTTGGACACGGCCAATCTGCGTGCCTTGAAACGATTTCGCCCGGATTTGGAAATCGTCACGTTGGTGGAAGCCATTTACACTGACCTGTACGCTGCCGATCCAGACATTTCGGCCATCGCTTTGCCGCGCAAAAATACAGACAACCGCAGCACCTTTGCGTCTCGGTTGGGAGTGATCAAGGAAATCCGCGACCGCAAATTCACCGCTGTAATCAACCTGCATGGCGGTCCGACCAGCGCGCAACTCACCTTTGCCAGCGGAGCCAGACATCGTGTCGCTCCGGCGCATTTTCGCAATGGATACGCCTACAATTTGAGAATCCCTTCGGTTGATGACATTTTGCAACAGCCGGGCATCAGCCAGCGATTGCACACGGTCGAAAACCAGTTTGCCGAATTTCAATGGCTGGGATTGCCGGGCGCACAAGCTGCGCCGACTCATCTGCACGTTGCGCCAGCGATGCAGGAATCCGCGCAAGCGAAGCTGGCTGCTGCTGATGTGGATGTCGCCCAGCCGTATGCCGTTTTGGCTCCGACCAACGAGTTTTATACCAAACGATGGATGCCGGAACGCTTTGCCGAAATCGCCGATGCATTGATCCGTCGAGGTTTGCAAATCGTGATGACCGGAGCGCCGACTGAAGAGCAGCGAGTGCAATTACAGGCCGTTCAGAAAGCGACCAAACAGAAACCGGCCAGTTTGAGTTCGCTGAGCATTGGCGAACTGGTCGCTGTCATTGCCGGAGCAAAGCTCTTTGTCGGCAATGACAGCGGCCCTGCTCATATTGCCGCGGCGGTGAAAACTCCGCTGGTGGTGTTGTTCGGGCCGGCGAGTTCCGTTCGCTGGCGACCGTGGCGAGCGCCTTCGGAACTGGTGCAGAACGATTTTGCCTGCAATCCGTGTTCGATGTACAAGTGCGAAGCGTTCGACGAACCGGAATGTATACGTTCCATCACTGTGGAGCAGGTGGCGAGAGCGATTGATACAGTCTTGGGAGGAAACTCAAGCTGATTTAACGGAGGAGGAATTAAGGTATGAGAGCATTGAAGAAAAACAGACTGGAAGAAGACGGGTTGCAATACGTCGAAAATGCGCCGGAACCGCCACTGCATCCGGCAGAGGTCAAGGTGCGTGTTTTGGCCGCAGGCATTTGCGGCACCGATTTTGGCATTTACCACTCTTCGACGAGAAAAGGCATTCGGGACGAAATGCTTCGTCACCTCGGTGGAGATTCCGCCGGGTATCAGCCATTGGTTATTGGCCATGAATTTTGCGGCGAGGTCGTCGAAATTGGGGCAGGCGTTCCCAAGGCATTGGTCAGCATTGGCGATTACGTCACCAGCGAAATGCACATCGCTTGTGGGTATTGCCACCAGTGCATGACCGGGCGCAAGCATGTTTGCCAGAACGTCAAGATCAAAGGCGTGCATCTGGATGGAACCTTTGCCGAATACGTCTGCGTGCCGTTTGAAAACCTGATCAATCTGGAACGGTTCGGCGGCAGGCAGATGATCCCGCCTCGATTTGGCGCGTTTCTGGATGCGTTGGGGAACGCCGTTCACACAGTGATGGAAGGTGACGTTTCCGGCAAAACTGTCGCCGTCCTGGGGTGCGGAACTCAGGGGATGATGGCGACTGCCGTTGCACGGGCGCTGGGCGCAACCAGGATTTACGTGACGGACTTTTCAGTGGCGACCAGCGGGATTGATTCCAACCATCTGGCTAGACGGTTTGAAATCGTGCGCGAGATGGGCGCGGATTTCTGTTTCGATACCAACGAAACCAATGCACCGGGACAACGACAGGAACTCTTTGATCGCATCAGCCACGAACACGGCGGAGGCGTGGATGTCGTGTTGGAAATGAGCGGTTCAGCCGCCGCGTATGACGACGCTGGAAAGTTGGTCAAAAACGGTGGCCAGATCATGCTGCTCGGAATTCCGTCAAAGCCATTACCGGCGTTCGATATTGGAAATTCCGTGATCTGGAAAGGCGTGACCATGCGCGGCATTTTCGGCCGTCGAATGTTCGACACCTGGTACACGATGCTGGATTTGCTGGCTGCGGATAAGTCGGGTCTGAAAGCCAAGCTGGAAAAGATCATTTCTCGTCAACCGATCATGCTGGATAACTTCGAGAGAGGATTTCAGTTGGTGCGAACACAGGAAGCCGTCAAAGTTCTGTTGGCGCCCGACACGAATTTCAACCTGGAGGCGTAAATGAATCCAACCGAACTTTATTCCACGTTGCAGAGCGAACTTGATCAGTTTGAAGCTGCCAAAACGTACAAATACGAAGTCCCGCTGGAAAGCGAGCAGGGCGGACGCGTTCGCGTCAAAGGCCGTGACGCCGTCATGCTGGCTTCGAACAATTACCTGGGATTGGCCAATCATCCAAAGATCAAGCAAGCAGCGCATAGCGGATTGGACGAATGGGGGTTCGGCATGTCGTCAGTGCGTTTTTTGTGCGGAACTGAACCGATCCATCTGGAACTGGAAGAACGCATCGCGCGCTTTGTCGGTTGTGAAGCAGCCATTCTGCATTCGTCATGCTTTGCCGCCAACGAAGCCTTTTTCACCGCTCTTTACGCCAACGATTTTGGGCAAAGCGAATTCGAAGACGTCATTTACAGCGATCAATACAACCACGCCAGCATCATTGACGGTGTCAGGTTATGCCGCGCAGTCGCCAAACAAACCGCGTCGAAACTTTATCGCAACCGGGACTTCGCTCATCTGCGCCAGATGCTCGAAGAAGATCGCGCCAAAAATTACCGCATCAAAGTCATTGCCACTGACGGCGTGTTTTCGATGGAAGGCCATCTGGCTCCATTGCCGGAACTGGTCGCGTTGGCGCGCGAATTCGGCGCATTGCTGTTTGTGGATGAATCGCACGCCTCTGGAGTGTTGGGCAACACCGGGCGAGGCACGCCGGAAGAGCTTGGCGTTCACGGGCAGATTGACGTTGTCACCGGTACTTTTGGCAAAGCTTTGGGCGGAGCTTCGGGCGGATTCATTGCCGGGCGACGCGAGTTGATTGAATTTCTGCGCCAGAAATCACGGCCTTACACATTTTCCAACACCGTGCCGCCTGCGGTGGTGACGGCTTCGATTGCCGCGTTGGATTTGATCGAAACCGATCCGGGCATCGTCACGCAGCTTCACGAAAACACTGCGTATTTCCGGCGCGAAATTGTGAACGCGGGATTTCGCATTCTGGAAGGCACGCATCCCATCGTCCCTGTGATGCTGGGCGAAGCCGCCATCGCTCAGGACATGAGCCGCGAATTGCTGGACGAAGGCGTTTACATCAAAGGGCTTTGGTATCCGGTGGTGCCGAAAGGCGAAGCACGGTTGCGCGCCCAGATTTCCGCCGCCCACACGCGACAGGATTTGGATCAATCCATAGAGGCTTTCAAGAAGGTCGGCAAACGATTGGGAGTTCTTTCGTAATTTTACAGACAGGAAATTATCAATGCGTAAGTTCATCTTTGTGTTTTCAATCTGCGCTTTGTTTATCGCTGCTTTCTTTTTTGGTTTTCAGGCATCGGTTGTTCGTTCTGCTGCGCCTGACGCACGTCAGATCATGGAGATGGTTTACAAACAGGACACGAGCCGCGACACGACCTGGCGCGCGCGCATGGACGTGTCTGACAAGAAAGGAACCGTGCGCAGCAAGAAATTTATCTTTCGCAAGCTTGGCGGATTGGGCAACAGCAAAACGCTCATTCGTTTCACTGAACCGGCGGAAGTTCGCGGCGTAGGATTGCTTTCCATCAACCAGGGCGGGCAAGCCGACCGGCAATGGTTGTATACGCCAGCGATTCAGCGCGTGCGCCGCATCGCTGCTCAGGAACGCCGCCAGCGATTCATCGGCACGGATTTCACCAACGAAGACATGGCCGAGCGCGTGTTGGACGATTACACGTACAAGATGCTCAGCGAAGGCGAAGTCGTGGACGGGCGCAAAACTTACAAGATCGAAGGCCGTCCGGTTTCCGCCGACAAATCGCAATATGCTTACGTTTACATCTGGGTTCCGGTGGATGTGCCCTATTCGGTGCTGGTGGAAATGTACGACAAAAACGGCCAGCGGTTGCGCGTTTTGAAAGCCAGTGATCTGGTGAAGATTTCCAACATCTGGGTCGCCAAACGAATCGAGATGAGTTCGCCGACCGAAGGAACAAAAACCGTGCTGTTGGTGGACGACATCAAGTTCAACACTGGTTTGAAAGAAGACCTGTTCACGCAACAGGCGCTGGAAAAACCAGACGTGTTTTAAGTCTTGTTGTTCTGTAAAGAGGGCATTGCGTCGTGAAAATCGCTCTGGTTTCGTTGTTGGTCGGGGTGGCTGGGTATGTTGTCGGAGTTGTTCTGGGAATGCTGCTGGTCAACCTCTTTTCTTCCAACACGCACGACAAATCCCTGGAAGCCGCGATGACATCGTTTTTCGTTTATGGCCCGTTGGCCGCGGTGCTGTCGTTTATTGTGACTCTTGTTTATCTGCTGAGCCGCCGCGGCAGGTAACCCTTACGATCAAACTTTCATTGTTATGCCAGTTCCGAATCAAATCAGTTTTGACACTGAGGTCAAACCACACGCGGCAGATCTCTATGATTACGCTTCCATTGCCGAGACAATTGAGGGCTTCGATTCGATAACCGAAGCCGACATTGCTCGTTATCACGAACAAGGCTTCATCGCTGTGCGCAATGCGTTTTCGCCCGCCGAAGTTCAATCAGGGCTGGACGGGGTGGCCGAATTGATCGCCGGGCGAAATCCCGAATTTCAAAACATTCAATTCACCGCCGAAGTCCGCGACCGGCTGGAAAGCCTGAGCTTTGAAGAGCGAATGGATTCGGTGCGCCGGTTGCTGTATTTCGTGGATTACGAACCGCGCACCAAAGCCATTGCCAATCACCCGAAGCTGTTGTCGCTGGTCAGTCGTTTGCTCGAATCCGAAGCGACGATGTTTCAAGACATGGCTTTGATCAAACCGCCGAATGGCCGTGAAAAACCCTGGCATCAGGATCATGCCTACTTCGAACTGACGCCGGAAACTCGCGTCGTTGGCGTCTGGATCGCTCTTGACGCTGCCGGAATTGAAAACGGTTGCATGCGCGTCATGCCTGGCTGGCATCGCGGCAGAAAGTTCTGGCACTTCCAGATTCGGGATTTGCAGATTTGCGATTCTGAAATGGAAGGTTTGCAAGCCCATCGCGTCGCCGTGCCGTTGGAACCGGGCGGCTGTCTGATTTTCGACAGCTACATTCCGCACGGCACGCCCAGCAATTTCACTTCGTCGCGCCGCCGAGCTTTGCAGTTTCATTACAAACCGGTCAGCGCGCAAACAATCACCGCCGAAGAGCGCGTTGCTTTCTGGGGCGGCGAAGCCAACAACATTGCCTGCTAAAGTGTCAGTCCCCCGACTGTGAAGAAGGGGATCGAAATCTTATGAAGCTGAAACTCGTCAAAAGTCTCTGGGGAATGGAAGGCACGCTGGCCGAAAAAGTCCGCCGCATTGCCGAAGCCGGATACGTCGCCGTCGAAGCGCAAGTCCCTGCCGAAGATCAATTGCCCGAATTTCTCAGCTTGTTGAAAACGCACAATCTGGAATTCGTGGCGATGGTCATAACCGACGGAGCGACGGCAGCCGATCATTTCACGTCGTTTCGCGCAAAGATTGAAAAAGCGCGCAGCTTGGAACCATTGCAAATCACCGTTCACGGCGGAAAAGATTGGTGGCCGTTTGAATTGCAGAAAGAATTTTTCGCTGAAGCTTTGGAGATCGAACGCCGCATAGGCTTGCCGGTCAATCACGAAACTCATCGTGGTCGTCCGATGTTTACGCCGGCAGCGACGGCTCGATTGCTGGTGGAATTTCCTGAGCTTCACATCAACGCCGACTTCAGTCATTTCGCCAACGTCTGCGAAAGCCTGTTGGAAGATCAAAAAGAAGCGATGGCGTTGTGCATTTCACGCGCGCGGCATTTGCACGGGCGCATCGGTCACGAAGAAGGCCCGCAGGTTAACGATCCGCGCGCACCGGAATGGGCTGCTCAAGTCGCCGCTCACTTCGGCTGGTGGGATGAAATCGTTCGCACGCGATTGGTTGCCGGGGCCGAATACTTCACCTTCAACCCGGAATTCGGGCCGCCGACTTACATGCCTACGCTGCCGCACACGCGCCAGCCGGTGTCGGACTTGTGGGAGATTTGTTTGTGGACGGCCCAACAATTTGAGCGCCGCTACAACGAATTGGTCCTTTAGCAATTCACCGGCGCAGCAGCGCCAACGCAAAGTCGCGTTTCAGATCAGTGCTGAACGACAAATGAATCCACAGCATTGCCAACGGTTCCAGCAACCGTGCGATTCGCAATGCACCTGCGTCAATCGTCTCAAAGCCCACGTCTTCTGAAAGTTTACAAACCGCAGCCCGGCTTGCGGCATCGTCTCCGCAAACGAACATCACCGAACGCCGATCGCCAAAACTCGGCTCGGCCATGTTGCCGAAACCGGTTTGATTAAACGCTTTGACCACGTGCGCGCCCGGAACCATTGCTGCGATCTGCTCCGCTCCTGAAGTGTCGAAGCCGATGGTCAAACCCAACCCACCTGCGCTCATCGCCAGCGGATTGGTGCAATCCACAATGATTTTGCCCTGCACGTCGCCAGCATTGCGCAACGCATCGGGAACAGCGTTCCAGGGCGTAGCGAGCAGGATGACTTCTGCATTTGCCGCTGCTTCCACAACCGTTCCCGCCTTGGCGCCGATTTCGGAAATCAACCTCTGAGTCTTTTCGCTTTGCGGATCGGTCACGCCGAAATGAATTTCGTGACCCGCAGCGGCCAATCGTTTGCCGAGCGCGCCGCCGACCGAACCTGCTCCTAAAATTGCGATTTTCATTTTGTACTCCCTCAAATTCCCAATGCCTGAATGACCAGCCGGGCAGTTGCCGCGCCTGAGTATTGTTGCTGGCCGGTGATCAAACGTCCGTCACGCACGGCGAATTCTTTGAACAAGCCGCCGGTGATGAAATTGGCGCCCAGCTTTTTCGCTTCGTCTTCGATACGAAATGGCATCAACTTTTGTCCGACTACGCTGTCTGCAAAATCTTCTTCGAAATTGGCAAAACCGGTCATCGTTTTGCCTTTGATCAGTGGCTGGCCGTCTGAAAGTCTGACGTACAACAGCGCGCAGGTTCCGTGACACAACGCAGCAGTGACTTTTTCCGCTTCGTAAAATTCAGCCAAAAGGTTATGCAATCGAGTTTCGCCCGGAAAAGTGAACATGGGAGACTGGCCTCCTGCAACAACGATGGCGTCAAAATCAGTAGCGCTAATATCATTCAGATTTTTCGTGTTGTCTAACAACGCCATCAGATTGGGCGAGTGAATGAAGCCCAGGCTGATCAGATCGTGCGCGGAATAACCGCTGGCGTCGCGCGGGTCACTCAACGAGTCCATTTCCACTTTGCCACCGCGCGGGCTGGCAATTTCCACGTCATATCCCGCTTCGATGAATTCCAGCCACGCGTGCGTCAGTTCCGACGCCCAGAACCCAACAGGCCATCCAGTGGTGGTGGCGATGGTCGGATTGGCGACCACCATCAACACGCGCTTCTTTTCGCTTTTGGTTGTATTCAATGCTTTGCTCATAGAATTTTTCCTCAAAATTGTGACGCGCTGTTGCTGATTGCACAGGCGACAGCCAAAATAGTGGTGCGTTGAATTGGCGTCAAGAACGCACTTTTTAGTTAGCGACTCACCAAAAAGTAGGCAACCAATGAGCGTAAACACCAATGGCAGGCTGTTAGTTTGTCCGGTCGAAACGGCGCTGGAAATGCTCAGCGGGCGATGGAAGGCCAGAATTCTTTGGAAGCTTCATCGTCAGACGATGCGGTACAGCGAGTTGCGGCGCAGTTTGCCGGGCATTACCGAAAAGATGCTGGCGCAACAATTGCGCCAGCTTGAGCGAGACAATCTGATTACTCGAACCATCCATCCCGGCGTACCGCCGAAAGTCGAATACAGCTTGAGCGAATTTGGCGCGACGCTCTCGCCGGTTCTGGATTCCATTGCCGACTGGGGAGTCCAAAATCGCCCGCACATTGTCGAGGTTCTACAACGTAACGGAGCGCAATCGTGACTCCGGCTTTCCATATCCAGGCTCAGGACTCCCCAACGAAAAAGATGAACAAGATTCGAACAGCGTTTGTCGGCTGCGGAGGCATCGCCGACCATTATCTGAGCGTGTATCGCGACCTGGATTTTGTCGAAATGGTCAGTTGCGTGGACGCCAGTTTGGAACGCGCGGAACTGGCGGCGGCGAAACTTGCAGACAACTTGCTCAGCAAACCGAAGCCGCGCGCGACGACCGAGTTCGCCGACGCCCTGAAGCCAGATGTTGATCTCGTAGTCATCAACACGCCGAACCATCTGCACCGCGAACAAACGCTGGCTGCCTTTGACGCAGGCAAACACGTCCTGCTGCAAAAACCCGTCGCCGCCAATTTGGCCGACGCCGAAGCTATCGCTGCCGCAGCCGAACAAGCCAGACAGCGCGGTTTGGTCAGCGGGCTTTATCTGAGTTATTTCGACCAGCCGTTGATGCACGATTTGAAAGCGATGATCGAAGCCGGTTGGTTTGGCGACATCGCACACTTGTACGCGCGGCTGATGCATCGCGGAGGTTTGGCGGTTTCCCAACAGGTGTTGGCTGGCCAAGCCAACTGGCGCGCTTCGTTGGCGGAAACCGGCGGAGGCTGTTTCATACAACTGGCCGTGCATTACGTTCATTTGTTCAAGTGGATGATGAACGCTTCGGTCGTTCGCGTGATGGCCATGACAAAAAATCAGCATTGCCCGGGCATCGAAGGAGAAGATTTAGCCTGCGCGATTCTGGAATTTTCCAACGGCGCATTGGCGACGCTGGATATGGCCTGGAACACGGCGGGCGAACAATTGTCGGTTCACGGCACGCGCGGCACGTGCGAATACATCAGCAATCAAACCTTGATGCTGGATTCGCTGGCCGGAGCGTTCGACGGCCACGTCATTCAGTACAGCGGTCAAAGCTCGCAAGCTTCCCCCGCTGCACCCGGCGCAGCAGCGACTCAGCAAGTTTCTTCTGTCATTGCTCCGCCATTGGGCGATTGGCAAAATCCATTCAACCAACACCTGATGTTTCTGGAAGCCTTGCGCAATGACAAAGAGCCATTTGTTTCGATTGCTTCGGGCTTGGATGATCTGCGCGTCGTCTCATCTGTCTACGAATCCGCCCGAACCGGCCAGGCGATTCAACTCTGAAACCTGCTGCAAATTTGGCGCGATGTCGTGGTATAAACGCCGCGCTTGATCGGCAAAAGCCGTTTCTCAGCCGATCAACAAAGCCGGAATTATCAAGAATTCAAATCAACAACGAGGTTTTCGTGAGCCAACTCGACAAACCAATTGAGGTCTTTATCTCGTATTCCAAGAACGATCTGCCACGCTTGGAAGAGCTGATTGCCCATCTCAGCAACCTGCAACGCGAAAACCTGATCAGCGTTTGGTATGACCGCCAGATGACCGCGGGCGAAGAATGGAGCGACGAAATCAACGAGCGGCTGAATTCCGCCCGGATGGTTTTCCTGCTGGTCAGTCGCAATTTTCTTTCGTCGAAATACTGTTTCGATGTTGAACTTCCACGCATCATCGAACGGCAGGATAAAGACGACGTTGTGGTCGTTCCCATTCTGATCAGCGCCTGCGAGTGGGAAAAGGCGGCGTTTAGCCAGTATCAGTTGCTGCCGAGCAACCGAGTTCCCGTCGCCAGTTGGTCGAATACGGACGAAGCCTTCCGGGATGTGGTCATTGGCATTCGTAAAGCCGTTGAAAAATTACGCGGCGAATCCGAAGAGCGTGCGCGTGCCATCTTGAGCAAACCTTCTGTCTCGCGTCATCGGTTGCCTTATCTGTGTGATCGCAGCGATCAGGAAATCCACCTGGGTGAAAGTTTGCTTGAGTATCAGACGAGTAAGAGCGGGCGTCCAATCGTCTGTTTGATTCATGGGGATGAATTGGAATGCCACGGCGATTTTTTATGGCGGTTGCGTTACAAATCGCTGCCCAAGTTTCTCGACCTGGAACCGAAGCAAATGTCGGTCAAGGATTGCGAACTGCCGTTGCCGCGTCGCATTTCCGACCAGGCGTTCCGCGCCAGTTTGGGCGAAGCTTTGTTGGGCGACAGTTCTGCTTCACGCGAGGAAATTTGGCAGTTCGTTTCTCAGCATCAGGAACCACTGATGGTCAGTTTGCACCTGATGACTTCAGAGTTCGAAGAGTGCGGTGAATCGTTGATCAATTCGTTTCTGGAATTTTGTGGCAATTGGCCGGATTTGCCAGCCGGACGATGGATGCTCTATTTCCTGTGTTTGAAATATCAACGCCCCGTCAAGGCAGGGATGTTCGATTTTCTCAAGAAGAACAAACGCCAACAATTGAATCAACGACTTCGTAAGCAACTTGAAACGATGGAAATGTCCAATCACTCGAATGTGTTTGGAGTCGTGTTGCCGGAATTGCAGGCCATTTCACGCCGGGATGTGGAATGGTGGAGCCGCAACATTTGCCACATCCCGGAAAAAGAGATTCGCTCCTGGTTTGCAGACGAAACTGCAATTTCGATGGAAGATTTGGCAGGCAAATTGAAACAATTTGTTTGAACCTTGGAGCAAACAACCAATCACCGAAGAGGATCGAAACGATGAGCCTTCCTTACTACACCGGAAACCCTGAAAATCGCCGCCAGGATGGCGCAGCCAAGCTGCCCGGTTCACGCCGCGCCCGGCAAACCGATCCGGCAGGGTATTTGCCCGACAAAGGATTGGTTGACGCGGTCAACGTCGCGTTGTTGTTGGGGCAGCCGCTGCTGCTGACGGGCGAACCCGGAACGGGCAAAACGCAGCTAGCATACAGCTTGGCGTGGGAACTGGGCTTTGATGTGCCGCTGATTTTCGAGACCAAATCGTCCAGCACGGCGCGCGATTTGTTTTACGGGTACGACACGCTCAGCCGGTTTCATGCCGCACAAACCGGCGAGGGCAGCAACGCCAGCCTGGATTATCTGACCTGGCACGCGCTGGGCATTGCCATTCTGCAATCGCGTCCGCTGACGGATGTCGAACAGTGGTTGACCAAAGATTTTCTGTACAACGGCCCGCGCCGCTCGGTCGTGCTGATTGATGAAATTGACAAAGCGCCGCGCGACTTTCCGAACGATCTGCTGAACGAAGTCGAAAACCTGTATTTTCGCGTGCCGGAACTGGGCAATGCGCGCATCGCCGCCAGCGAAGAAATGCGCCCGATTCTGGTGCTGACCAGCAATTCCGAAAAGAACCTGCCCGAAGCCTTCTTGCGCCGCTGCGTGTATTACAACATCCCGTTTCCTGACCGGAATCGCCTGACCGACATCGTGATGGCGCGCGTTGGCAGTTTTGAAAACAGCGATTCGCCGCTGTTATCTGAAGCACTTGAGTTGTTTATCAAGCTGCGCGAACCGGGCAGCGGGCTTCGCAAAAAACCGGCGACGGCGGAATTGATCGGCTGGTTGATTACACTGAATGAAATGGGCGCAGCGACCAGCGAACCTTTGAAGAAAAACGGTTCGGCAGCCCTGGCCAGTTTGAGCACACTGCTTAAAAGCGCCGACGATCAAGAGACAGCCAGACGAATTGTCGAAAATTGGTTGAAATGATGGCCGAACAACGGTTCAACCCGGAACACATCATCGAACTCGCCGAAGAGTTGCGCCTGGCGGGATTCGACATCGGCACGCAACAACACATCGCCGCGCAGGATTTGTTGATCGCGCTGGCGGCGCACAATCGCTTGCCCGCCGACCCGCGCGAATGGCGCTCGCTGCTGGCGCCGATCTTTTGTGCTTCGCCCAATGAACAGGAAGAGTTTTACGGACGCTACGAGCAGTGGTTGAAGCGCCATCCGGAATGGAAAGCCATCGAAGACGATTTGCACGAACCCACGCGCCGCGAAATCACCATCCCCGCCGCAGCGATCCACTGGCTGAGAAAACCGTTGGGGATTGCGTCCGCTGCGCTGCTGATTCTGCTGATTGGCTTTGCCGTATTCCTGTCATTGAAAACAAACCACACGCTGACAGGCGAAGTTTTCAGCAGCGAAAATGAAGTGCGACTTTCCAATGCACGAGCCGAGTTTTGGGATCAGCAAGCCACGACAAACGACAACGGCAACTTCACGATCAATTATCGAGTTCGGAATTGGTATCGAGTTTTCAACCGGCAAATGGCCGAACTAAAAGTTTCGCACGACGATCACGAACCGTCTTCTGGAATAAGACTGGATGTGCATCAGCCTTCGCATCAGTCCGTCAAACTGCAAAAGCGGCCCGTAGCAAACGATCCAATCACGATCAAAGCCTTTCCGCCTCAACCCGAAGATACGCCACCGCCGATTCCACTGTTACCGGACTTCACCGCGACGAAACCCGCACCGACGACTACGCCGAATCCGATTCGCTGGTATCACTGGCTGCTGATTGCTTCGCCGCTGGCGTTGTTTGCCATCTGGTTGTTGTTGCGCTGGCGTCGTCGTCGCGCGTTGCTGCAAAAGCTGCAAGCGGCGGGCAACCCGAACCTGCGCCGGTTGACCGTGCGCGGAGCCAGCGACCATTTGTTTCAGAGCCAGACGTTTCGCCGCGCCGTACAGGATTTACGCCGCCATCGGCGTGTCGAAGTCCGCGACCTGGATATTGCCGCAACCGTCAACGCCACCATTCGCCGAGGCGGAATGTTCCAACCGCGGTACGGCGTGCGCAAAGCTTCGCCCGAATACCTGTTGCTGATTGATCGCGCCAGTCTGGCCGACGAACAGGCGCGCTTTGCCGAGGAATTTTCGCAAAGGTTGGAAGCGGGCGGAGTTTTCGTTGACCGGTTTTATTTCCAAAACGACCCGCTCACTTGCCGCCAGCGCGAACTGAATTCGCCTACGGTCACGCTGCTGGATTTGGCAGCGCGGTATCCCGAACATCAATTGCTGATTTTCAGCGACGGCGCTGGCTTCATCAGCCCTCTGACCGGTGAAGCGGAACTTTGGTTGACCAGTTTTTCGCACTGGCCGCTTCGAGTGATGTTGACGCCGGAACTGGACGAACCGAATGGTTACCGCGAATTGGAATTGGCGGAAAATGATTTTCTGGTGTTGCCCGTAAACGACGCGGGATTGGCCGCGCTGACCGAAGCCATCAACGCCGGAATCTTGCCCAACCTGAAACCCGCGCAAACCAGCAACGGCAAGGCAACGCCGTTTCCACAACTGATTCTGGAACGCCCCAAACGCTGGCTGGAACGCCACGAACCTCGCCCGGCAGCGTTGAACGAATTGTGCGATCAGGTGCGGGCGTACCTGGGCGAAGACGGCTGGTACTGGCTGGCCGCTTGTGCGGTGTATCCGGCGCTGTCGTGGGATGTCACGCTTTATCTGGGTTACAACTTGTTTGGTCGTGTCAGTAGCCCGACTGTCAAGGATGGCCTGGATCGTGAGGCCGCAGCCCTTGCTGACGCACGGGCTACTGACAAGGCTTTTGAAGACCGTTTGCTGCGGCTGATTCGCTTGCCGTGGTTTCGGTATGGTTCGATGCCGGATTGGCTGCGCTTGCGGTTGATTGAATCTTTTACGCCAGAACAGGAAACCACTGTCCGCCAGACGATTGAAACCATGCTGCTGAGCGCGCTCGACCATCCGCAGGAAGGCATCCCGCTGGAAATCGCCGAACATCCGCCCGCTGAGCCTGGCAACTGGCTGCAACGATTGAGAGCGAAGTGGCACGATTGGCGGCAAAGAAAGAAGCTTGCCGATTTCATCGAACACGAACCCGAAGAAAGTCCGCTCAAAGATTTTGTCTTCCTCGGATTCCTTTCCGGCAATCGAGCGCGACGCCTGACCGTCAAGCTGCCGGAGTTGTTGAACCGCGCGCTGTTTCCGCAAGGGCAAGCCGTGCTGGGAGTTCGTCCAGCAATGGTGGCAGTGCTGGCAATCCTGCTCTCCGCTACAGGCGCGGCTTACGTCGTCAACCGCTCGCAACAGGGCACGAACACGCCCCCCACGCTCAGCCAGTTTTACCAGCAGATGGATAAAGCCGAGCAACTGGGGTTTGTCGCTGAAAAGACCCGGCAAGTGTTTTCGGAATTGGCAGACAGGCCTGACAACGCGCTTCGGGAAGAAGACTTTGAACTGATTCGGCAAAAAGTTTCCGATTACGCCGCCCGCGTGGGCAATGGTTCGACTTACGACAAATTCGCGTCGCCGGAACAGAATGCTTTGCCGGAAGACCTCAGCTATGTCTTCGGGCGCGGCGTCAACTACGCGCCTGAAATTTTCAAAGCATTCACTGCCGGGAAATACAAACGTGGGGTTCCGGGGTTGTATCTGGCAATGATGGAATCAGAGTTCAGAGCCTGCCCCAAACGCGGCAGTGTGCCCGGACAAGGCATGTTTCTAAGGCCGGATTTGAGACTCAATTCTCAGCAGGGCTGCAACTGGCAGCAGGACGCGCGAGAGTTAGGGGATTATTTTGCCTCCATCATCGGCGATTCCAGCACAACCGATAAGGCGATCCAGGCCATTGCCGGAGCCAATTACGTGACGGGAGACGATTCCGGCTCGCTGAACATGCGCGGCGGTCACGTCTGGAATTTGTTGTTGGGGTTACGAATCCCGAACAATCCGGGGCAGGAACAACAAGACAATCTTGAGCGCGCGCAACTGGTTGATTACGTGTACTGCTTTCTGGCCGCCGCCATTGTCGGCGAAAACCCGATCAAGTTCGGATTGGATATGGAGCCGCTTTCTCGCATGGCCCAAAGGGGATTGGCTTCTCCATCACCGTCGCCTTCAGTTTCGCCAACGCCAACTCCGACGCCAATGATTTGCCTTGCTTCCGGTCAACTGGTGAATCAGGGCGGGTATGTCATTCGCTCTATCGGGTATAGAAACACGCAAGGGCAGGTCGTGGACATCGGAAGCAATTATCCGTTACGAGAAAAATATCTGGGGCAATTGTTTACCGTAGCCATTGAAGACAAAGAATTGCTCAGCGACGCCCAGCAGATTCTGAGCGCACAGAGGATCACTTCGTCGCCAACGATAGTTTGTTATTTCAGGCGCGATCCCGGCAGTTGTGGAAACGTGACTTGGTTGGTTCAGAGCGCGCCCAGCCCGCGACAACGTCCGGCGTGTGTGGATGCGATCTTGGCCGTTCCGGCGTTTGGAGCGGAAAATCCCAATCCGGCAGCGACTCCATTTACCGTCACGCAAACGCCGACCGGGTATTCCGTCAATCTGGGCGAAGGCGTCAGACCGCTGGAATTGGTGCTTTTGCAGGGCGGGCAATTCACGATGGGATCGGATAAAGGCAGTGAAAATGAAAAGCCGCCGCATCAGGTTCAATTGTCGGCATTTTCCATCGGCAAATACGAAGTCACTCAAGCGCAATGGCAGGCGGTGATGGGCAACAACCCAAGCCGATTCAAAGGCGACGATCTGCCGGTGGAAAACGTGTCGTGGAACGATGTTCAGGAATTCATCAAACGATTGAACGATAAAACCGGCAGCCAGCAATTCCGTTTGCCGACCGAAGCCGAATGGGAATATGCCGCCCGCGCCGGAACAGACACGGAATATAGTTTCGGCGATGACGAAAAATTGCTTGGCGAATATGCCTGGTACTACGACATTGCAGATGGCAAGACTCATCCGGTTGGAACGAAGAAGGAAAACCAATTTGGTTTGTTCGATATGCATGGCAATGTTTGGGAATGGTGTTCGGATTGGTACGACGCAAATTACTACCAGCAATTTGGCAAAGGCGTTGTTCGTGATCCACAAGGACCTGGGGCAGGCTCGAACCGCGTCGTTCGCGGCGGCAGTTGGCGCAACATCGCTGTTCGCTGTCGGTCGGCGCTTCGGAGCAGCGACACCACCGACGACCGCGGCGGCAATCTCGGTTTCCGCCTTGTGAGGATCGGCAGGTAGCCCTTTTAGCTCTTTTTACCCTCTTTACTCTTCCGCGCGGAATTTAGGCAGTGGAATCGTAGCGCAGCAAGCGCAGGTCGCAGCGAAGCCGACCGAAGCGGCGAAGCGAAGATGGAACTGCCGGGGATGGTTGAAACCGGGAGCGTCAGGAGAAGTGTTTTTTTGCCCCGCCGCGAAGCGGCCGAATTTATTTTTATGGCTGAAATCACAATCATTTTGCCTGTCAGCATAACTTTGGACCACTTCAGCGTTGTGCTTGCATACTTTGAGCGCAACGGACGGTTGAGCGCCGTAGAATGGAAAGCGGCGTTGAAAGCGTTTGATCTTTTGGGGCAGGCGACCATTGCCGGACAGGGCAAACGGCAAAGTTTCCGTCAGTTTTATGAGAACGAAATTGATCGCCGCTACGCCGATGAATTCCTGGGGCAGATTATGGCTGCTGAAACGACGGATGTTGCTGCAAATGCTCTGCAGCAAAAAGTCACGGTTGAGATCGTCGCAAACCTGGAAAGCGATGGCTGGTATGCTGAACAGATTGAGAATTCAGAATATCTGGCAGCGCAGAAGTGTTCGGCATAACAGTTGATAGTTCGGGTGGGACTCGGTAAATCAGGC